>MTKZ01002456.1_pt1 | contig 64416 bp, 47 predicted proteins | sample 1042781 | NCBI WGS metagenome assembly MTKZ01 (sample SAMN06212207, study PRJNA360539) | anaerobic digester metagenome | biome: Wastewater treatment plant; material: sludge; isolation source: anaerobic digester fed with sludge from wastewater treatment plant | place: Denmark: WWTP Viborg ... | reverse complement strand
CGAGGTCAGTATTGACATATATCTTCTGGGCTGATAGCTGCGCGGAAGCCGTAAGAGCAATAAAAGCCTGAAGAAAGGCAAGCCATAGTAGTTTACCGGCGATTTTATGAATATACTTCATTTTTACAGGGTTTAAGTAAGATTCAATTAAGAATGAGCTGACGGGTCAGCTTTAATACGAAATAGAGAGGAAATACCCTGTCTCAAATATAGAAAATAATAGTAATATGGTAAATACCAGAGTCTTTAATGTAGATCTCAGGCGTAGTATTCAGGCAGAATGAGAAGGTGCTGTTTAAGCTCTGAGCCTGGAGCGGTTGCCGGAGTTACCCGCGCAGAAGTATGTTATGCCGTCTATTTCCTTCATGTCGGAAACCAGGAAGCCGTAAGATTCCAGGATTCCTTTTACCTTATTGCTTGTCAGGATGTGTTCGCCTGTCGATCCTAGGATATTCATTGTTTTCCTGATAAGCCTCAGTGGATGAATGAGTGAGTTTGTATTACCGCTGTCATGGAAGCAGCCAACAAACCTTGTATCGGGAGGAAGAATCCTTACTATCGAAAGGATGAATTCGTCGAGCGCTTTTATGGAATTTAGTTTCCGGAGATTGATGAGCGTGCTTACATTTTTCATCTCATTCTCATCGTAGAAATAATGGTGTCTTGATGAAAGCACCACGATATTCTTTTCCCTCGAAAGTCCGAGCTCCTTTATATAGCGGAAGAAATTGCCTCCATCTTCAGCTATCATATTTACTATCGCAGGGAAGAATCCTGAAACTCCATGTGAACTCTTCTCCCTGTCGGGATGAAAAACAACTGATTCATCAAGGGTTTGTACGGTGGTGGTTTCAGATATGGTTTCCATTTTCCTTTGGGTTTTGTTTATGACTTAAAAATAGTTCCAAAGGAATAGTCCTGCAAGTAGCAAAAGCCCAATATATGGGCATTTGAGCTTATTGTAAGGTCCGTTGGTCAACGATATCAGGCATGTCGTTTACCGGTTGCGGCAGCCCGCAGCAGTAAACAGGCTGTTCGTCAAAAGAGACCCCTTATTTACGGAAAAAAGGCCATTTTTATCCGGTAATGGCACTTTTTGTTTGTAAATAACATATAATCAGGAGCATACAGAATGACACAGAAGAAAAGAAGGGAATTTCCGTTTTTGACGAAGACCCGGTTTTTCAGGATGAATTTTCAGGATTTCGTTAATTCCATGGTATTTCAGGTAAGAAATTCACTGGGGTAAACGTCAATTTTTACCTGCCGGGGTAAAAAACTGCTTAACAGAACCGGTTAAGCAGAGGTATCCTGAATGTCCCGAAAGATTGATTGGGAGTTTCCGGTGAGTGCAAATTCAGTCCTATCTGACAACAAAGTCTTTCAGGGGTATACTTGAAAGGTACACCGAGGTCCTGCCCTCATGCCCTGAGTAATAGGAAACCATCAGTTTGTTTTTATGGATGAGGAGGCCAGGGTAGCTTGTATCTCCTCCGCTCGGCAGGTCAAGCTGTTTTATTATTTTTCCTTCGGGAGAAGTCAGGTAAATGGCTGTTGTGGACGGTCCGCCGCCGTAAACCCTTGTTCCCACGATCAGGTTTCCGTTCCTCATTACCAGCAAGTCAGGGCCTCCCAGCCGGTAGGGAAGTTCCGTCCATTTCCATTCCGTGTACGGAGGAGCGCTTTTTCCCAGCATACCGTTTGCTTTTGCCTCGCGCCGCAGGAGGATTAGCATGTTTTTATCGCTGTCGAAGCGGACAGTTGCCTCATTTGGCAGGGAACTTATTTCAAATTGTTTTACCTGCCTGTATGATATCCCGTCGGATGTAGCCAGAAGCCTGACAATGTTTTCGGGTTTCTGCGACTGATAAACTACTCCGTAGCCTGTTTTTCCCTTCCATGTCACTCTCCAGATCCAGTCGAAGTCAGTTTTTACATCATCCTGTATTTTTGCAGGTTCCGGAGCGGAGAATTGCAAACCGTCATCAGAGAAGGAAACATGCGGCATCATTCCTTCAAGAGTTCCGTTTATGTAATGCGATCCCCCCATTGTGACCATGAGTCTTTTTCCGGGCATCACTGAAAGTTTCGGATCACGGAGATCATAAACACTGCTTCTGAGAAGGGCAACAGGTTCCCATATAATTCCGTCGGCCGACCTTATTATCCTTATCGTTCCGTTTCCCGAGGTATCCTTCGGAACATGGTGCTTTGCCTCTCTGAAGGTGCAGTAGAAATATGATTTGTACCTTATCAGGCCGGTAAAAGCGTTATGCTCACCTTTATCCCATATCTTAACTGTTTCAGCTGTCTGTCCCTTTATAACATTGCTGCCCAGTAACAGAAAAAGTATTAAAGGGATCATTCTCCCCGGAGAAGCGGCTTTGAGTTTCATATTATGATGATTAAGGGTGTTATCAATATTCAGTTCAAAAGCAGGGATATTATTTTAGGAATGAAGATAAGGGCTCCTGCTATCAGCGAAACTATTGATGCGATAAGAACCGCAGCAGCGGAATAGTCCTTCACCAATCCTATTTTTGTGTTCCAACCGGGTTCAGCCACATCGGCAAGGGTTTCGACAGAGCTATTCAGCAGTTCGGCGACAAACACCATTCCGATAACTACAGTAAGAATGCACCATTCAGGCAGGCTGATCCTTAAAATAAGGCCTGCTGTTAAAGCAATCACAGCAGCGGCAGTATGTATCCTTGAGTTATGTTCGTTCTTTAAGAGAGAAGCCAGGCCCCTGAACGCATATCTGAAACTGTTTTTCCTTGCTTTTACGCTAAACTTGTCCGGTGTCATCTTAAAGCTGTTTTTCGATGGGTTTTTCTCAAATATTCCCTGGAAATCGCTTATCCCCTTGTCAGGGCAGATATATCATCTTTTTTGTCATGCCCCCGTCGATAATGATGTTCTCCCCGTTAATAAAGTCATTTTCGGCAAGGAAGATGCAGGCCTGAGCTATATCTGAGGGTTTTCCTACCCTTTGTGAAAAATGCTGCAGATGATCGCTTTCCTTCAGGATGCTGTAGTCGCCAGTCTCTATCCATCCGGGGCTTATGCAGTTTACCCTTATCCTGTCGTCAGACAGGGAAGCAGCCATTGCATGGGTAAGAGCCACCAGTCCTCCCTTTGAAGCTGCATAGGCTTCGGACATGGGTTCCGACATGAAAGCTCTTGTTGAGGCTATGTTTATTATCGATCCTCCTCCGTTTTTTTTCATTACTTCCGCTGCCTTTCTTGAGCAAAGGAAGGCTCCCCTGAGATTGGTATTTATTACGGAATCCCATTCCCCGATGGTAAGATCATAAGGCGATTTCCAGATTCCGAAACCTGCATTGTTGATGAGAACATTTATTCCCCCAAGCTTCTCTACAGAGACTTTTATCAGGGTATCAACCATAACAGGATCAGAAACATCAGCCTTGCAGAAAAATGCCCCGAATCCTTTTTCAGCGATCAGGCTTACTGTTTCTTTGCCTCCGGTCTCATCCCGGTCGGCAACCATGACGCTAGCACCCCGCAAGGCAAAAGAGAAGGCTATTTCCCTTCCTATTCCCTTTCCTGCTCCTGTGATGATAACTTTTTGCTGACTTTTCATTTCTTCCCTGCAAGATTTTCAACATACCAGAGAAGCTCATTAACAAGAGCAACACCTCGTTTATCCCATGTTTCCCTATTGCCGGGAACACCATTGACATCGAATGCATCTTTAATAAAAGGTATTCTGAGCACTGAGGGCACTGATACAGCACCCAGCTTCAGGAAAGCAAACTGAAGAGCGATAATTGCCTGTGTTCCTCCGAAGTGGCCGTCGGAGAGCGAAACGAAGGCAAGCGGTTTCCGGCGCCATTCATCCGTAAGCAGGTCGACAGCGTTTTTGAGGCTTGCCGGAGGGGCGCCGTTATATTCAACCGACAGAACAATGACCCCGTCGGCCGATTTTATCCTTTCAGCAAAATCTTTTGCACGTTCCAGAGGTGAATCCTGGTATTTCAGTCTCTCGTTAAAAAGAGGAAAGTCATACTCCAGCAGGTCGAGTATTTCAGCTTCAGCCAGGTTTTTTTCCGTGATCAGGTTCAAAAAGAAAAGAGCTGCCCTGTGGCTGTTTCTTCCCTTTCTGACGCTTGGAGAGATGATAGCTATTTTTCTCATAGGCCATGATTTTTGATCATAAAGCTTATGCTCTAAAGTTAGCTGTTTTTCACTTCTCAAACCAAAGAGTGAAAGGGTAAATTCAGATCCCTGAATGGTCAGGCGGGCATCGGGGGAAAGGGCCTATTTCCTGTAGTTCTCGATAAGGGTTATGCCAGGATAGCCAAGTCCCGCCAGTTCGGGATAGAACTGGTAGGTTTCTTCCCTTGTATGGAAACCTGTAACTATCACATGGTAGTATTCCCACTGTTTTACTATCTCAACCGGCAGGTTAAGTTTTTTCATAATTTTCTTCTGGGCCTTCAGGGCCTGGGATTCCTTTATGTAGATTGCCACCTGGAGTGCAACTGAAGGTGTTTTAACCGCGGATTTTTCCTCAATAGCGAGATTATCGGGTACTTTTTCCGTTACACTGACTGTTCTGAATGGGATAACAGGAGCTTTTCCGACTGTTATTACTTCTCTTTCTTCCGGTTCGGCAGGAACAATTTTTAACGGAGGAGTTACCCATTCGTCACTCATGTCAATTTCACCGAATCCTGGCAAAAGCTGCCTTATGGCGTTCAGCATCTCGGGATCGAGTATTGGCTGGTCGGGTGTTTCGAGAACATAGTACCTGCCGCCAGGTTCAAAGCTTCTTTTCCTGTCGAGGGGAGCTGATAGGTCTTTTCTCAGGGCCATTGCATCTGATCTGAGCCTGAAGGCTTCAAATCCGATGGCAGCTATTTCTTCTTCGGTCAGCGGGAGTCCGGTTGCAGGTTCATAAGTTCTGACCAGAGCGAGAGAGTCTTCGCGTGAAACAAGGACTATCTGCTGCTGTCGTGCAAGAAGATGTATTATCCAGAGTTCCCTGAAGCCAAGTTTGTTAAGTTTCGTCACGTACTCATCGACTTCGCTGCGCGACTTAAGGTCGAGTATTCTTACACGGAAGTAATCTCCTGCAACAGTTATTTGTACTTCCTTGCCAAGCTCTCTTTCGAGCATTTCCTTGAATCCCTCAGCATATTCCTTGCTGCGGAAAGCTCCTATCTGAATAGCCCAACTGTCTTCTGTAATAGTATAGACCTCTTCTGACATCTCATGAAGGATAAGATATGAGGTGTCAGCCTGAGGAGAAGGAATCACAGGCAATACAGGCAATGCTGCGGTGGTGTCCTTTATTATACGGGTTAATATAAAATCGAGGTCTCCGGCAACATCCCCTTCAATCCCACCCTTTATCGTGAACTCTATTCTTTCAGGTTCTGACTTCATTCCGAGTGTTCTGAGATGGGCAGTATCGATCATTACGGAGTACCTTCCAGGATTCAGGCCGAAATAACTGTAGAAGCCGTCATTTTCTGACAGGGTTACAGCGACTGTTTCGGATTTATCATCAGAAAATCTGACGATTACTCTTCCCTGTCCCCTAATGATCTGTCCGTCGTCAATCTTTACATAACCAGTTGCCTCGCCGGTTACGCTTATCGGTATCTCAATCGTCTTGAGTATATTCGGATCGACAACCACGCTGTAGGTTGTTTTCCTCAGTCTCCACGAGATACTTTCAAAGCTGTTGGGGTCGAGTTCGATGAAACAGTTTGTATATGGTTCAAGGCTCAGGATTCGGATTGTAGTATCACGGTCTCTTTTTTCAATTCTTCCCCCGTTGGCGCGAAGGTTGAGACCCTGTGCCTTTGGTTCCCCTTCGTCCCTGTGGCCGTTTGAATTGAGGTCGATGAAAGGAATGACGCTTATCCCTCCCCTGCCGACGTTTGTGCGGTTATCTGCTCCCAGGTATTTGGTTTTCCTGTCGTTGACAAGGCTTCCCCTTGCATACTGAACAAAGCTCGTTCTGTCGTCGTACTGTCTTACGGAGGCGCCGGCCTGGGCAAAAGAAAAGTCATACCTGATTCCGGCTTCAGCAAGACTCATGTCATTCCGGAAGTTACGTTCAAACGAAATGTTCATGAATCCGTTCCTGAGCACTTTCTTTTCAAGTCGCGCTTTAAGTGAGAACACCTCATTTGAGCTATAGCTGTACTGAACCTGGGGCATAACCGTGAATCCGAGGGGAGCCTTGAATACAAGAGCCATGTTGCTGTAGACATAGGGCTTGACTTCTTCGATGAAAAGGGCATAGGTTGTAAGGTTTGCATTAACTCCGAGGAGTGATCCGGTGATGAGCCATTCGCCCGTGGTATACTTTGAAGAAGGAAGGATTATCTGATTGATAGAAAATCTGTTGAATGATGAGAATTTACCTATTCGGAGAGGTATTAGAAGTGATGCCTTTCTTTCTTCCCTGTAGTTATAGAGGATGGCCTTTTGTTCCTTATCGTACCATGTATAATCAAGGTCGAACTGGATATTTGAAGGGAGCCGGTAGGAGAGAGTTCCCTTTGCTCTGACGCCCGGGGCGTATTCGCCTGAGACAAGGATATTGTTTGCAAGCCGGTAGGAGGCATTCAGAAAGGGCATGAAAGGCTGGTCTGAAACTGAGGAGAGGTATTCAGCTCCTCCTCCTACGGTAAGGTTTCGGGATACCCCGTAGCCGACAGTGGCTCTTGAGAACCTGCTTGCCGTGCTGTCTTCGACAATTCCTGCGCTCAGGGTATATTCAAGTGTTTTTTCAGGGAGGAAATTATATGGTATGTTTATGTTCTGCTCGCGGGTTCTTTCCTCGCCCCAGGGTCCGAAGAACTTAAGTTTCACGAGCGAGTTCCCGTAAACAAGAGGCACCTGGAAGCTGAAAAATCCGGAAGCGTCGGCCTTAACGAAGTCAACGAGGATGTTATTCACATAAAGTTCGACCGTCCATCCTGGTTCGGTATGGTCGGTAATAAGGTAGGTTCCGAACGATCGTCTGTAGGTTGTAGGGGTATTTGTAAGCTGTACACCAATAACAGGATTATAGAGTGACGAAAGGGCTCCCGTCTGTATCTTTCCGGCAAGGACCTGTCTGAGGGGAGCGAAGTCGTTGTTCACATAGCGCCACAGGTAGCGCTGTTGTCTTTCATCAAAGGGGGAAGAGCTGTTATAGTACAGGGATGCTGTTGCCTCACCGCCGGCAATCATTGAGCCGAGGGCGAGGTTAAGCCGTGTATCGGCTTTACCGTTTATTTCCTGGGAGGTATAGACACCCCAGTCGGCCATCCCGAATTTAAATGCGGGGTAGCTTCTGCCTATGATGGTATCGGCTTTTACATCGCCCCTGAGCTTTGAAATGTTCTTCCGCATCTCTTCCTGTTTCATTTCACGTATAAGGGGCAGCTCAATACCGGGAGTAAGGGTCACCGACAGCGATCTGAAGCTGAAGTTGCAGTCGAGGCCGAAAATCCTTCCGAACCAGGGTGCACGCAAATAAATATTTGTTTCGGTTTTAATAATGTCATCCTGTGCCAGGTCAAAACTTTTGCCGAGGTAGCTTACTGACTGGTTCTTTCTGTCGATTATATAAGTGGCTTCCGGAGATGAGAAGTAGCCTTTGATCACATCGAGGTCAGAGGTTGGTTCGGTGTTTATTTTCAGAAACTTAAAGAGGTTGATTACAGGCAGGTAGAGCTGTTCGTTTTTTATCAGGGCGTCCATTTCAAAAGCACCGAGCCCGGGAATTTCTATTGTGACCGCTATCTCATCATATTCCGGAAGAGACTGAGCCTGAAGATCCATAAACCCTGCGATCATAAGCAGGGTAAGCAAGGCAATTATGGCCGGAAGAGAGCGCACGGGCACACTTCTGCTTCGAAGATATACCGGGTATGCTTTCATTCCTGCCATAGTTCCATTTAAGATTAGTGTTTCACGGATTATTCCCTGACAAGAGTTATGTAGAATGAGCCGTCATATGTTCCCGGGGGATTAGCGATGAGGCCACCGACCACCGTTATTGTTCCGCCGACGTACAAAGGAATGGCAATGTTGAATTTCACGTTCGAAACGAACTGAGGGCCCGGGATCGTACTTCCCAAAGACAGCTGCAATGAACCGCCGTTGCTTCCTGTTAGGGTAACCGGTGGTCCGTTCAGAATGGAAATCACAGTACCCGGATGTGCATTGACTTCAAACATGGCGGGCGAGTATGCATAGCCCATCCCGAGAAGCACAATATCTCCTGTGGAGGTACGGTCCCCGGAGGGTTCTATTGAGACTGTACCCCCGAGTGCTCCGTGATAAAAAGCACCGAAACTTAATATCTGGGCTGTCGGGTTGATCCTTATTGGTCTTGGAGGTGGTTCCTGGGCATTCAGGGTCGATCCGGCAAAAACATTAATGATTATGATCAGGATCACAGCCTGCAAGGCTTTTAAAATATTATGTCGTGAATAGATCATCTGTTACTGATAAATATCTTTTTTGCCATTCTAAGGTTTTTCGAATTATATGTAACAATATAGATTCCGTCTTTAAGGCCAGGATAATAATCGGTGTAACCGTAACCGATGTTTCTTTCAATAAAAAGAAGCCTGCCCGAGAGGTCATGTATTGTAAGCTGACCTTCTCCCGTCCTGTAAGTGTCGATAAAAGTCTTTAACACTCCCCGGGAGCTGTATATGGATACAAGTTCCTCTTTCATGGGATCATCGGTTATTCCGGTTACGGACGGACTGAGGTTAAGCCAGAAGCGGCCTGTATATTCACCTGCATCCAGACCGATCCTGAATTCATTTCCGTTGTCAAGGTCAGTTTCCGTTCCTGATTTCTTATCGGTCAGCCATATTTTCCATCCTGAAAGGTCGCCGCCTGTACTCACAATTTTAAATACCAGCAATCCGTCAATATAGGTTTTCACGCCCAACGGAACACTGATAATGGTATCGGTTTTTTCGGGAAGTGCGCTGATGGAAAGCCTCCTGGAGTCGTTACCGTTAATGAAAAGGCTGGGGGCATAGTAGTCGGTGTTCATTATTTTCAGGGCATCGAGGTTACTGTCGAAGCCAGTGGTCGCTTTCGGGTCGAGATATATAACAGCCGGGTCAGCCGATTCGTCATCATCAGCAAAGGCAGCTGAGATCCTGATAAGAGGAGGTTCGGCCTTCTGGCCGGATTTGGTCAGCTGTGGTGTCAGATCAGTAACCCTGGCATTGTTATCTATTGTAAGTGAGCCAGTAACCGGCCATGGCGGGCCGTCGTTGACATGGACAAAGAAACCCTGCATCGATGGAATAATGCTGGTAACAGTATCATCGCTTGCTATTCCGTTGACCCAGGTGCTGTAACGGCCTCCGAATTCATCGCTCGGACTGGCCCTGAAGTAGTAGATTGCATCTCCGACATTGATTCTGTTAATTCCGGCCGGGCTCGCCCAGTCGATAGGCGACGGGTAAGGATTGCCTATCAGGTTAAAGCCTTCCGTGAATTCGTTGTCATTATTCATCAGGGTAATGGAGAGAGTGCCGTTGTTCAGCACTCCGGTCATATCTGCAGTCAGCGGAGAGCCAGATGACCCGAACTGAACCGCGTATCCGGCAAGAGGATTAAGGGGGTCGGATGGAGTAACATGACTTATCCATCCTGTGACTTCGCTGCTTTCATCATATCTGTAAACAAGAGGCCAGGGATCACCCAGGTCGATCTCATCGGCAAGTTCTCCCACGGTAGCGTCGCTGAAAGGAGAACTAAGGTATTTGTAACCGAAAGCGGAGGGAAGGTATCTCTGCATTGTTACGTCGCCGGTAATTGTTCCTGATCCGGAACCATCGACAAGAGCAGTTGCAGCAGCGGTAGAGACAAGAGTAAGATTTCCTCCCGAGGAAAGATTGCCGGATTCGACTCTGACTATTCCGGTCACGCCGAGAGGTCCAGAAATAGAAACGCCTGAGACATTGTCAACGGTAAGATCCCTGACAGTACCTGTGCTGAAAGACGAAGGATTTATTATCTGAGCCGATGATCCTGTCATTTCGATAATACCGTCGGTGGCATCGATTATCCCGCCGCCGGATACAGCACCCCTTATCTCAAGGGTTCCCCCGCTTACAAGAAGGGAAGCTCCGGGCTCTATCACGAGATCGTTCACGGAGCCGCTTTCTCCGGTACTGATAACTGGATTGTTTGCCGTAACAGGAATTGCAATACTTGCATCTTCAACCGGGACAATACCGCATGACCAGTTTCCTGAAACACTCCAGTCCGTTCCCAGGGCTCCTGTCCATACCTGATCGTTACTGATGGTAATAACGGCAAGGTCGGCAAGCATAACTCCGCATCCGTACTCATTTGTTACCCAGACATTATATGTTGTTGGAACAGCCTGTGTTGCTGTTAGCGTCACATCGCCTCCGCCCATGCTGCTTACAGGCGGGCCTACAGGGGTGTTGTCGGTGTTAAGGCGAAGCTGGTAAGTAAGACCTGCAGGGGCGCCGGAGATTATGACGCTGGCCGGCGCATTTGCGCATGCAACCGGGTCTGAAACGGCATTATCGTCGGGCGGGAGCTCATTAACCACCACCTCGAGTGTTGATGAAACGGTTGTTGAGCCGGTTTCTTCCACTGTCACCTCTCCCGGTCCAATTGTTGTCCAGGTGACACTTATTATGTTGCTTGTCGGTCCGGCCGAAAAAGTACCTCCTATTACAGTCCATGAATAGGTATGGCTGCCTATCAGAGGAGTTGAATAGGATTCAGTCGAGCCCAGGCATACTGAAGTGTTGCCCCCGACCTCAGGATCGGGAATGTCGGTTATTGTAACCTGAAAGGGTGCTGTTGATGCACTGCATCCTCCCTCAGTCACGGTCTCTGAAAGGGTTACAGATCCCAGAGGTCCTGCTCCCCATTGTACAACGATGCTGCTGGTTCCCTGACCGCTCTGGATAGTACCTCCGGTAACACTCCACAGATAGGTAACTCCCGGTGCTGCGGGCGTACTGTATGTTACAAGCGAATTAGCCGGAGTAGTTGACAGCCCGGTTATTGAGGGCTCGGGGGAAGCAAGCAGGGTTATTACGGCCGCAGTTTCGAAGTCCCTGATACCTGTGCTTCCGGTTGCATCAAGTATATATGATACCGTAAAAGAGTAGCTGCCTGGTCCGCCGGCTGCCAGTGCGGGGATTGCATTTGAAACCACCAGGGTGTAGGGGGAATTTGCAATATTTGCCACGGTGGTCTCATTGGCGCCGTTGATCCTGTACCTGAGGGTCCATGGAGGTGTTCCGGTCAGATCAATAGAGATGTTTGTTGAGGCTCCGTCATCGCAGATTCCGGCCGGTCCGCTGGTGATTGTTGCTGTCGGCAGGCTTTCCACGCCTATTGTGAAGAAGTGATTGCCGGCGAGGGATACGGGAGGGCTTGTCCTGATAGTCCCTGAATTCATGTCTCCGCTTATGCCACCGTTTCCGCGGTTGATCCACGAAGGGTTCCATTCAACAACCCTGAGTTTGTTTCTTGTAAGTGCATCGGCAGGGATGATAGCGCTTGATTCATCCCACCGGAGGGTGACATCTCCTTCTGAGGAAACAGGGCCGTTAACAGTCCAGTATTCCGAATCGCTTACCACATCAACGGGTGCAGTCTTATTTTCAGGGTCATACCCATCGGCCAGTGGATTATTATTATGGTACCAGGCTGTATAGCTGCCCGCTGCCGTGACACCGGTCAGATACAATCTGCCGTAGCGGGATCCGGAAGCATCACCAGTGGGAAACATGAAATCGCCTCCGGCCAGCATACTTTTCTGAAGGGGCCCGCTAACGAATGAAGCGGCATTCCCTCCCGAAACTGCATTCTCTGCCGTATTGGAGACCGACAGCATGTTAACTGAATTAGAGGTTATTATACCGTTCTCAAGAGTAAGCCTTCCCGAAATGTTTGCTTTACCTGCACCTGAAAGAGTTATTCCTGCCGCATTGGCGGCAATAAAATCGTAAAACTGAATGGTTGTTGATCCGTTCACTATTGTAAGCAGCTGGTTCGCCGTACCGTCAAAAATCACCTGCCCGCGTGCAGGTATAAAACCGCCTGTTGCAGAAGTGTTGTTGTCGGTCCAGTTACCGGAAACGTATAATCTTCTGTTTGAAAGTTCATTGCTTAACACTGTGGAAATATCTCCAATAGTAAGGTTACCGAGGACCTTAAGGTCGTCGGCAGGTATCATTTTTTTACCGGTCCCTGAAAGGACCAGATTGCGGAATGGCTTATAGATATTGCCAGGTTTGGATGGCAGTACTGCCTGGTTATTTCCGAAAAGTTCAATAGTACTTGCCTGGTCAGAAAGAAAATCATCATAGTCACCGCCGGGCATAACGAAGATACCGTTTGTTGTTGATGTAACTTTAAGCAGGCCGCTTCCGCCTATAACCCCGAGGTTGTGATAGAGTGTTGTGCCGATGTCGAGAGTTCCGTTAATAGTCACGGAATAGGCAAATGCCGAATTGCTGTTCAGAATGACAGTATGTTCTGTATTGATCACAACAGGATTACCGTCGGGATCACAGTTGCACGATGGGCCTCCGCTGGTTGTTGACCAGGTATTATCTCCGTACCAGTTGCCTGATTTTATACTGTAGAGGACAGGTTTGTTTGAAAAGTTAAGAGGGTTCCCTGCGGTGTACTCTCCGTCGATGAAATCACGTCCTGAAAGGGTTATCTGCTGTGTTAAGGGATTAACAGATGATTCGTCTATCCCTCCTTCAGGTATCCACATACCACTGAGAAAGCGTCCTGTAACGTAAGCAGATTCATCTCCGTTAACGGCATTCTGAGGATAAGTGTAGGAATGGGTGACTGAGTAACTCCCTGAAAAGCCTTCAGATCCGACTCTCCAGTAATACTCAAGTTCATCGCCATCGGGAAGTGCTGACAGAGGATGAGGATAATCAACAGGATTGACTGTTACCGAGGCATTGCTGTTGGAGTTTGATGCGAAAACAAATTCTGCGGGTGTATACTTGCCGGCTACCCCGACGGGAAATGAAAATGCTGCAGCTCCTTCGGGGAATATCTTTCTCACTCCCGCATCAGAGATCACACCGTTAAGAATTATCATATTGTTTTCGTTGGTGATTCCCGCTATTGAGGAATTAACACCAAGTGTAAGCAGATAGTCGTCGATATAGACTGATCCACCTGAGAAGGTAAGGGTTCCGTTTATGGAAGCATTGTCAACCATACTTATACCGGTGGTATTGCTGATTGTCACGTTACCGAAAATACCGTTTCCGTTTCCGGAGATGATCTGAGCCTGCGTTCCTTCGAGAATTATGCCGCCCCCTTCTGCAGAACTGGAGTGCCGGGCATCATTTACCAGGTTTCCGGTAAGGGAGACATTATTCCCGCCATCCTCGAATATACCGGAGGAAATGCTCAGATTCCCGTTCACCCTTATATTGCTGCTGGGGTTGAGGGTAAGGGTCCCTCCGGAGGCTATTGTCAGGCTGGCGAAATTCGTAAGGTTTGAGCCATTGCCGGTTATGGAACCAGCTCCGGCGCTGTTGAATGTAGTTGTCTGACCCGGTGCTCCGGGCTGGTAACCTCCGTTGTTCAGGCCTGAACCGGAAGAACTGTTGCTGTTGATCAGGCTGCCACCGATCCCGATATTCAATCCGTTGGCCCTGAACACACTGTTACCGTTTATAACAAGGTTGTTCCTTATGATAAGGGGGTATATTCTCAGATCAACAGTTTTTGTATTGGCAGTTGCATCAATTTCAATATTGTAAAGAGGCACTGAACTTACTGCATTGAATTCTGTGCCTGCAGGAGTATCTCCGGTTCCGAAAATAATTGTTCCTCCCGTTACCAGGCTTGAATCGGGGACAAGATAGAGATCGGTGCTGGAAGGATTGTTAAAAGATCCTGAGATAATCAGGCGGCCGCCGCTCATATTGAATTTGCTTCCCTGGTTCAGGATTTCGAACATCGATCTGGCGCTTGCAGCGTTTCTTCCATCTATTGTAACAGTACTTGCTTCGTCCGACTGGATATAATTAAGCGATCCTGTGTTGATGGTTGTAACCCTTCGTATCTGTCCGTTAACAAAGAGACTGCCTCCTGACACGACAATTTCAGGTATCCCTCCCGATGAGTATTCTATATCGTTGTTCAGGTTGGTCCCGGGAGTTCCAATATTGATGCTTCCTGACAGGATCTCCAGTCTTCCGTCGAGTTTAAGGTCAGTCGAGTTAGTGGCTCCGGCACCTCCTATGTTGATTGTGCCCCCATTGGCTGAAAGGCATCCTGATGTCGGAATGGTAAAACTGCCGGCGTTTGTTAGATTAAGTACTATAGGACTTGTAAGCCTGAATGTCCCGTTGGTAAGTGTTAGCGCTGTTGCCAGGGCGGTATTCAGGGAAAGTACAGAAGATTTTACTTCGAGTATTGTGTTCCTTGAGGAGCCTTTGTTAATCTCAATAGTATTGAAGTCGGTAACCGTTCCTGTTCCGTTGATTTCCTGATTGGTTCTTCCGGCGAAGGTAACATTGCAAACCCGGCCGGCACCGGTATTCATGTCGAAGGTTCCGTTGTTTGCAAGGCTTCCGTGAATGGTCAGCAGGTTAGTTGCTGTTCCTGTGGTATTGACATCGAAGACTGCACCGGAAGAAATGCTTATGTTTCCATAAACCACAAGGTTCTGAGCTGTATTGTTACCGTTCATATACCTGAGCGTTCCGCTTATTACTACAAGGGAAGAGTCGACTTCTACAGTTCTGGTTGAGGCAAGTACGTTAAACTGGCTGATACCGCTGCCTGATATTGTGAGGTCATCAAAGACATGAAGGTCGTTGTTGGGAAGTATGATATTTTTTGCGGTTCCGGGCGACAGAACAAGATTGTTGTACCCTGTTATATTAATAGTGTTTGGTCCCGAGATATAAGTTGCAGGCAGGGTGAATGTTGTTTGTCCGGTTGTCTCTGTGCTGTAGAATTCTACTATCCCTCCTCCCTTTGAAAGGAAGTTGCCGAAGTCTCCTCCAGGGAACACCGCGGTGGAGGAAGAGGATGAAATCATCAGCCGGCCCGTTCCTGAGACCCTGGTATCAGGGATAGCCCCGAAGTTGTGTCCGGTAGTGGTTTGCAGGTCGAGGGTTGATCCGCTGTTGATCTGGAGGCCGCCAGCAACAATATTATTAACACCCTCCGGGATGGTAACTGTATGATTGATGGTCCCGTCTCCTATTACCACAGGATTTCCGCTTCCGGGAACAGATCCGTCAACGGGTCCGCCGACGCTTACCGAGCTCCAGGTCGCGGGATCGTTCCAGTTGCCATCCTGCCTGCTGTAAAAGACTTTTATACTCTGGAAGGAGGAAGGCTCACCAGCGGTATAGTCCCCGTCTACATTGTTTGTATTGCTGAACAGGATGGTATTTGTTGCATCAACCACCCTTGAATTATCATTTACAGGGAACCAGCTGTAGGGTCTGTAGGCGGATGGAATGTAGAGGTTTTCGGTCCCTGAAAGGTCGGATGCTGCATACTGGAAGGTATAGGATACTGATCCGGGCTGGATACCCTCAAATCCTTCTCCTTTGGCAGTCCAGTAGTAGCTGAGGGCATTTGTTCCGGTCACAAGAGGATGCCTTTGGGTTACCGGTCTGACCGTAACCGATCCCCATCGGGTTGGGGTAGATGAAAACTGCAGGGTTGCAGGAGTATAATCGGCGGCGGTCCCGATTGGAAACAGAAAGGCTGTTAATCCTGAAAATTCCCTTGTAACGCCTCCGTCACTCTGGTTTCCGGAAAGCCTTATCATCTTTGAGGCTGAGAAGACAGCGGTTGTTCCTGTAAGTGCGTCATAAACACTGCTGTTTGGGCCCAGAGAGAGATTGAAGGTAAATATGTCGAGTATCCCCTGTGCGAGGCGGAGATTTCCGGTAACGGACTGGCCGGCAGTTAAAGAAGTATTCCCGGATGTCTTGTTAATGCTGAGATTACCGAACACTCCTCTTCCTGATCCGCCAATAGTCTGGTTGCCTGTTCCGTTCAGAATTACAGCTCCACCGGCCTGACTTGTATGAGTTCCTGAGTTGTAAATATTTCCTGCAACGGTTATTGTGTGTCCTATATCGTTCAGGGATGAACCGTTGGCCAGTACAAGATCTCCCCTAAGGATGAGATTATTTGAATATATGTCGGTATTTGAGCTGTCGGCTATAGTCAGGTTGTAAAGGCCTGTTCCGTTGTTGACAACACCGGCATTTGTAAACCTCTGTCCTCCTGACCCGTTGAATGTTGTCGTGTTATTTCCGGTTTCGTATTCAGCGCTGCCGTTGATTGTCAGGTTGTTTCCTACTGAGATATCGGCGCCATTGGCATTGAATACGGCATTGTTAAGAATATTAAGGTCGTTACGGATCTCAAGGGGAATTACGGGGCTGGCGGGTATTGCAGGACTTGTATTGCCCGCATAGGCCTGAATCTGGCCCCTGTATGTTGAGGATGTACTTGAGAAATTAAGGTTCCAGAGGGGAATTGTAGAATTTATATAGGCATTTCTTGTTGCAGGTACCGTTATATTTATTGTACCGCCTGTCACAGAGGCATTGTTCGGATTCATGCCCAGGAGGAGGCTGAAGTTTGTTCCGGAACCACCGGTTACTGTCGTTGGTGAGAGGATGTTTATTGTTCCTCCGCTCATCCTGAAGACATTGTCGGGATATGGAAGGGTAAAGGAGGCATAAATGCCAAGTCCGGTGATGTTCAGGCTGTTTCCTTCTATGTTGAGGGTGCCTCCAGACATTGTGAAAGCTCCCCTGTGGGCTCCCGATATGTAGGATGTCCTTATGCAGTCGGTAGTTACCGTTCCGGATTCGATGATAAGGGCACTCTGGTCGCGCATTACAATACCCTGGCCGCCATTGGCATTGAAGTTGGCCATTCCCGATACCCTGAGGCTTCCGTAAACGACTACTGAATTAGTGGACCCAGCTACGCTTGTGAAGGTCACGTTTGCCCCGTCTAGCCAGAGCTGAGCATCGAGGTCGATGTTATAGACGTTGTTGTCAGCAAGGCTTAGGATCACAATGTTGGGTCCCAGGCGGACAGTTCCGGCGAGGAGTCCGAGGGCATTTGCATTTTCTATTGAAGGAGGAGGATTTGCCGGAGGGCTCGACTGCATATTGGTTACACCGAACAGCCTGAAATTGGTGTTGTTGCTTGCGTCGATGTTTAATATATATGTCTGATCGATTCCCTTGTCGATCTCTATCCGGTAAAAATCGCTCTGCCCGTTACAGATCAGGTTTTGGTGGGCATTCGGGTTGTTGAATACCAGGTCGGATCTTCCATTTGTAGGAGGAGCAGTATAATTTGGGTTTGCCAGGTTTGTCAGTCTTACTGTTCCTTCATTTGTAAAATCCCCGCCGACTGTTATCCTGTGATTGGCATTTCCTGTCCCTATTGACATTCCGGCTCCTGAAGCTATAATTACATCACCAGCAATGCTGAGGTTCCGGTTGGTTAAAGTAGTCCCGTTAATCTGCAGGTTTCCCGATGTGACGCTAAGGTCGCCGTTAATGGTCATATTACCTGCAAGGATTGCTGTTATCGCCTCTGAAGTCAGGTTTATAATAAGGTTGTTGTATTCAAGTTGTGAAAATGAAAAGCCGGAAGAGTTGTAATATTCCACTGTTCCTCCTTCCTCAGAGACAAAGCTGCTCCAGTCGCCGGAAGGGAATGTCGCGATCTGGAGACGCAGAAGGCCTTTTCCGCGGATCACTGTAAACGACTGGCTGGTAAAAGTGCCCAGGTCGAGCGTCCCTCCCTCATTTATCACAAGCGAAAGGACATTAACACCGTTTGCAGTGGTTGTCACTGTACGTCCGTTAAGTATCACGACACGGTCGGTCTCAGCAGGAATTTTGGGATTAACCGACAGGGTTCCCGACGGATCGGTTGTCCATGTATCAGGGCTATTCCATGGACCTGACTGGTATGAGTAATAGGTTCCGTAAGTTATTTCCTCCCTGGCTGTCCACTGGCCGTCGATAACATCAATGGCTGTTACCGTCATGGGGTTTGTTCCAGGAGAGCTGATCGTTTCCGGCTGTACCCAGGTGCCTCCGGTATAAACAAAGGGAACATAGTTATCCTGGTCTCCTCCAAGTCCGACTTCGTCAGGATCGGCGTATGTTATACGGAGATTCGCGCTTATGGAATTAAGTCCCGTCGATGATACAAGCCAGTGTTTGGTAAGGTCGGTTGTTGCAGTTGCAGGCGGGCCGGGTGCTCCGGAAGCCACTGCTCTGACAGAGATCGAAGCGCTTCCAGTGACTGATGCAGAAAAGGAAGTGATCTCGAAAGGGGTATAAAGGTTTCCCGTTCCTGTTGGGAATAGCGATATGAAATCGGAGGAGGAATCACCTTCTTTGATGATGCTTCCTGTTCCGTCGCAGATTATCATATGATTGCTGTCGAAGGCAGTGGAAGAGGTTATGGAACCTCCGTCAGCTATAACAAGGTTATTGGTTCCTGAACCCAGGCTAAGGTTTCCGCCTGAAAGCAAAAGTGTTCCGGTAACGGTAGTTGTTCCTGAAAGGGTTTTAATCCCGGAACCTGAGATGGTAAGGTTTCCGTAAGTTTCCTGCAGGATTGTCTGTGGTCCGGCCAGTCCGTAGTTTACAGCAGAACCAGTTGCAAATGATTCTGTTCCGTTGAAAATGGAAAGAGAATTTACATTATGGTTAAGCGTTCCGCCGGTTTCGATGCTTAGGGAGGTATTGGCGGATAAAGAGATCGCATATGATTCGGTAAGCGTTCCGCCGTTCTGTATCTGAAGGTAAGTATTTATTCCTGAAACTGTCCAGCCTGAGCTGGTTGTTGTCATTGTGTGTCCTGACTGGATAATGAATGTCTGATTGTTGCCCGTAAAGCTTGTTGGAGCTGAGCCACCACCGCCCGGAAGGGTGTTCCAGTTCGAAAGGACGGCAGGATTTCCGGAATTAATTGAATAATAGGATACAGGCCAGCTGATTACAACCAGGCCGTTTGCTCCGGATCCACCGGTTCTGTTTGCACCGGTCGTTTTAGATGCTCCGCTTCCTCCCCCTCCGTAGGTATTTCCGGGCAATCCGTTATTACTTCCGCTCACACCTGTTCCTCCGTCTCCTCCGTTTATTGCAGTCCCTGAACCCGCAGTGCTTCCTGAAGCAGATCCACCGTTTCCGTTACTACCTGCACCTCCACCTCCACCGCCTGAATATGTGCCACCACCGTTAGCGCCATTACCCCCCTGATATCTTATTGTTCCTGTTGATGCTGCAACAGCTCCTCCTGCACCGCCTGTTGCATTGTTGTTTGTGCCACCTGAGCCCCCGGCAGCCACAACGGTATTTGTATTGAAAGAAGAATTGCCTCCTGAACTGCTGGCTGATCCTCCGGTGCCAACCACAACACCGTAAGAGTTGCCTGGAATTACCGAAACCATGCTGCTTGCATAGGCTCCGCCGCCTCCGCCGCCACCCCTGCGATTGTTTTTTGTTATTGTACTTCCCCCGCCTCCGGCTCCCCAGCATTCCACCATTATTGATGTAACCCCGGCTGGTACTATGAATGTTCCGCTTGAGGTGAAGGTCTGGTTCTGGGCAAAAGAAATCTCAACGGCAGAGTTCAAAGCCGCTGCCATAAATAGTGTTTTAATGATCAGACCTGGCTTTTTCATTCTGTCAGCAATAAAAATTCAACGGTAAGAACGCCGGATTGTTCCCCCTATCTTTGAAGCGCCAGTTCAGCTTCCGCGAACCTGGCAGGTTTTACGTCCGATGAAGCTGAATATGTTACACGCAGAGTTCCTTTTTTATAATCGACATCCGGGTGCCTGGTCAGTTCCAGCTGAAATCTTCTGAGGTTATTGGGTGTATAGACAGCAACTCCGTTAGCGACGCCGACTCTTGTAATTTTCCCCTTTTCTGAGACATGATCGACTGCAATGTCACCATAAACTGAAATGTTGCCTGTTCTGTTAAACACAAATCCAAGCCGGGGTACGGAGTCATTTACCATAGTCAGCGACAGGCCGGAAAGAGTAACGTTAACCGAGGTTTCTCCGTTACGGATTATTACAGGGATTGTTATCCCGAATATGGGTGTGAGCCTTACGGAGAAGGCGGAAGTATCGGCCGATACTTCATTTTCTCCCAGGGGTTTGCTATCCGGAACGGCCCTGAAGTAGAAATGCGACCTGTATTCTCCCTGTTGAAGTTCATTCGTTCTGTAAAGCTGTACCTTTACAACCTGGGCTTCATTTGGTGCAAGAGTTACTGTTCGCGGGAAGAAGCGAACAAAGCGGTCGGCGAACATCTGTCCCGGGTCGGGTTCGGTTATTGTTTCAAATCCTCCATCCTCGAGCATTCTTATCTGTAACAGGGAAATGGCATAAGTAGCGGAGTCATCACCAGTGTTTGCCAGGTTTATATCCACAGACCTCTTTGCCCCTTCAAAAACTATTCTGCGTGGTGTAATCAACAGGTCGCCCTGGGCTGAAGCAGGAACTGCATTTATTAATGCAATCACTGCTGTGAGGAGTATCACAGCAGTATTCAACCCGCGGAAAAGTCCGGATGTAACTATGATTTTTCTGAATCTGCTCATCGGCCGGTCATATTAGGGTATTTTCAGTTAAAGTCGAATGTAATGGAATAGGTGCCGGTATAGACACCCACAGGATTATCATGGATAGTCCCGACTTTGAGTGTAGCGCCGACATTTACCATCTGAATTCCGTTCTGCAGCCGTCCGTTTCCGGGTCCGGGCAGCGGATAGGAATTCCATTCCTCTATCAGCATTGATTTTTCGCTTGAAATATGTTTCAGTACTACCGGATCGGCAGGCAGACTAACAGAGAAGGCTGCATCCTCATCGCCCGTAACAAGAAAGCTTCCGGCATTATGGCTTCCGGTGCCTGTGACTATGCTTCCCTGCACCGAAATGGTATTCTGCGGGGTCAGGATTATCTTTCCACCCTGAGGCCCCGGAGAAAACCTGCCGAAATTAAGCCTGGTAACCTCCCCGGCCGAGAAGACCGGAATTATTTCTGCATAAATATGCCCGGTCGCGCTTATCGACTGCGTAACCTGGGCAGTCATATGACTGAAGGTTAATAATAAAGTTACTCCCAGGCTTAAAAATATTTTAAGCTGCCTTGTCACGATACTGATCCGGAATAAGGGATCACGGATCCTAATTATAATTCACCGAAACGTCAAAAGTTCCTGTATAAAGGCCTGCGGCCTGGTCTGCTGCAACAGAAAGGGTAGCTCCGACCAGAAGAGTTGTCGAAACACCGACAGGAGTATAGGTTCCTTCCGCAGGATCGCTGACGAAGGTAGCAACCGCCATAGGGTCACCTGCTCCTGTAATATTTATTGAGGCAGGAAGGTCAATTGTATATGCCCGTCCGGCTTCTCCTTCAATTGTGAATGTAGCTACCGTATGTACGGGGTTAATCGGAGAAAGAGTTACCCCTCCGGTAAAGGTTCTGTCCCCGTCGGTTTCAACAGTCACAGTACCCGCCGTTGCTCCTCTCATTATCGTACCGAAATGAAGGCCGGCAGTATTTGTGATGGTAAGGGGAGCAACAATCATTGCGGCTGCCTGTGAAGTGGCTGTTACTGTTTGTGCATTGGCTGCACCTGAGAATGCAAGTATTACAACTGCGATTGCCAGGAATTTAATGATCTGTTTCATTTTTTTGTTTGGTTAGTTTACAATTTACTTTTACAGAATTATTATTAAATTAATATACGCCCGGTCTTATAATGATTTTACTGCAACTTGCAGCAAATCAAGGCCGGTGTAAGCTTATTTTCAGTACTCAAAATTAGTAAGGGGCTCATATTGTGAGCTGTTAGTTTTCTGTATTATTTAACATACAGGTGAAGTTATTAACAAAAAAAGCCCCGGATTATTGCATTCCGGGGCTTTCAGAGCTAAAATTTCAGTTCTTCAGAGATTGAAAGTGTAGGTATATTTCACCATAACTGCCCTGGAGTTGTAAACGGGCAGGTTTGGCAGTTCCCTGTAAAGATCGGTATTGCGGTCCTCGTTGAAGACAATGTACAGGTCATTACCTTCTCTGGGATTGTATCTGACTCTCAGGTTCGTAATTATCCCATTGTAAGCCGTATTGTACTGAATAAAGGCATTAACCGACAGTTTTGTGTCGAACATGTACAGTGCCTTGACACCAAGGATATGATTTGTCATGGAAAGATCCCTGTCCTTTACCACCACACGGTCGAAGCTGTATGTTCCGCCCAGTTCAATATGTTTGGATATGTTCCATACGGGCTGAAAGCGGAGGGAGAGGCGCATCCCGTCATAGAACTGTCCGGCTTCGCCGAGGAAATTAAGGAAAAAAGGTTTTGACATGGGGGTCGAGATATTGCTTCTCACGCTCAGGTACTCATAATTTCCCGGTGCGATATACAGTTCGTCGGGACTTATTTCGAGCGAGTCCTTCAGCCGGTCGCTGTTATATACAAGGTCGATATTGCCCTTCCACTGGCTTTTTGTCTGGAACTCCCAGCCGGTGAAATTGGTAAGGTTCATGAAGCTTCCATCTTCGATATAAGTCCTGTACATGAACCTGGTTTCGGGTCCGTGGGAATAAAGCGGCGAGTTTTCTGAGGATATCCATCCGTAGCTAAGGCCTCCCCTTACTATTGTGTAATCGTCCATCATTTCGAAGCCGATTCCCGGGTTGAAATGAGTTCCCGACTGGGTATATCCCAGGTTATAGGCAAGCCCCTTGTTGGCCCTTCTTTCCCATGTGGCCATCAGCAGGGTAGGTTCCTTTAAAGATTCGTTCCTTACGTCATCCTCGAATGTCTGTGTCCATCTGAATTCAAAGTAATCGTTACCGAAAACCCTGAAAATACCGTCTAGGCCATAGGCAAGGTTGTATGATCCGTCGGCTCCGAGGCGGCTGGTAGCCATTGTTCCGATGTAGGTATTATCATTAAGTATCTGCCTGCGGAACCTTACCACACCGAAGTTTTCAGATGGTGCCATTGTGAGTGATGTGCCGTCGGGATTTTTCCTCAGGAGAGGAGCTGTCTGCATATCCAGAAAACCAACATCCCATTTATTCATTCTTCCTGTTATTCGAGCACCTCCATAGATCCTTACAGGCTCGGGTTCCTCACCCTCGGCAGAATCATCATAGTCGTTGAGCAGGCCTATCCTCCGGCTGTAGAAAAGATTGCTGTTGCCTCCGAGTGAAAAATCAAAAACACTTGCACGTTCAAGAAAGAACATTCTTTTTTCGGGGAAGTAGAGAGAGAATCTGGTAAGGTTTATCTGTTGATCGTCGGCTTCGACCTGGGCAAAGTCGGTATTAACAGTGACATCCATAACAAGTGTCTTTGAGATACCGTATTTTATATCGAGACCTGCTTCGATGTCGGGATCATTCGATTTAATATATTCCGTTTCATTACTGTTCAGGGCGAAGGAGCTTTCAAATCCTGCAAGCGCATAGGGTGCAATATACAGGGGTTTGTCGGGCCTGATATCGCGGAAGACTATTTCCTGTGCCTGGGAAGGCTTCATCACAGATGTTTCGCCCCAGTTTGGCGGTATTGCAGGGAATATGTCTGTTTCATTCTTTGAGGGTATCCATCTTTCGACCGTAAGATCCATTTTCACTTCTCCATTGACTTCCTGAAACCTGAGACTCGAAAGGGGAATCCTCATTTCAGCCGACCATCCGTAGTTGTCTTTTTTTGTCATCACATCCCAGAAAGCGTTCCAGCTCAGGTTCATCGGCTCCTGATCGGGGCGGGGAGGAACGGCATCTTTCTGAATACCTGCATCGAAACGTAATCCGTCGGGAGTAGTGAAGAACATAAGAGAGTTTTCCTTGTCGTTGTAAGTATCAAGGAAAATTCCCAGCCAGTCAGAGCCCATTCCGAGGTAGTCGCGTTTATAGCTTACCGACTGCATCATTGACGGATCTGCGTAATATACCCAGGCTCCGACATAGAGATATTTGTCATCATAAGCTATTCTGATATCCGATTTTTCGGTTGGTTCCTTACCAAAAATTGGCGAATGCATCGTCAGCTGCAAAGGCCCGGAACCCTTCCAGGCATCTTCATCCGGGACGCCGTTAAAATCGATCGGACCGGTAATACGTTCGATGACAAGAGGTTTCTTTCTGCTGCTCATCTGGTCGGTCTGGCCGTTCAGAGAAGTGCAGAGAAGTAAAAAAAAGGCAAAACCTGATAAAAGCCTGTAATTCATAATCAGGAGGTTAAAGGCAGACAAAAATACAGTTTTGTCTCTTACACAGATCTATGCAATCAAGGATTATTAGTTAAAAAATCCTAATAAATGAACTGTTTCAGTACTCAAGGATCTGGCCGTCGGCAAGCAGCTGCTTTCTGACCTCCTCGTATGTCAGATCATGGATGCTCCTGCCGCTTTTAACGGCCAGTGATGCCACGGTGGCAGCACTCTGTCCGAGTATCATAAAGACCGGCTCCATCCTTATTGAGCCGAAGGCTATATGAGAACAGGAAACGCAGACGGGAACAAGGAGGTTGCTGCATTGCTCCTCGAGAGGGAAAAGCGAACGGAGGCTTATCTGGTAAGGACGGGGAGCCGAGACCCCAATATCGCCCTCATTCTGGACATAGCCTTCAGCAGTGACATATCTCTGCACATTATGGGAGTCCATGGTGTAGGAACCCATTCCTGCAGGCTCAGGGACTTCTCTTTTGCAAAGGACATCGTTTTCAGTCATCACGTATTTTCCAATCATTCTTCTGGCTTCCCTTACGTAGATATTGTAGGGCCAGTAACCGTTATCTGCGAATTCATCGCGCGAAAAACCCCATGTGTTCATAGTATCCCTGACCCATTGCGGAAGGCGTTTGTCGGTAGCTGTGAAATAAAGGAGGCCCTTCTGGTATCTTATATGTTCTTCTATAATTTCCTTTCTTCTTTCGTAGGATGCTTCAGGATAGTCCCAGTTCATTCCGATGTTATCGTAACTGAACGGACCGTGGTTGTTTACATCGGTTTTATGGTTGGGTATTGCATCATATTTTGCAAAGAACTCGCTCCATCTTGTTTCAGCAACCCTTACAAGCAGTTCATACTGTGTGCTGTCGTAGCCTTCCGGTTTTGTTATCGGAACTTTGTTCTCCGGATGCTGTGTAAGGCAGAGCCTATAGCAATACGCCTGAACCCTGTTATCGCCCGAACCGTTTTCTCCCGGTGCTTCAGCCGAGATACGGGGGAGAAGACCGCTCGAGGGATCTCCGGGGATCTTGTAGGGATCAATCTTATCCTTGAAATAATGCCCGTGGTGGAATACTCCTGCCTGAACACCGTTCCATGTTTCACCATAAAGACTGTTGTCTTCCCTACCTACAGTATAGCTTACTCCCGCGGATGCCATAAGGTCGCCCTCATAGGTTACATCGATGAAAACCTTAGCCCTGTAGATATTACCGCTGAGTGTCCTTATCGAGATTATCTCCCCGTTTTTCAGTGTTACTCCCGTTTCCCTGTCGAGCCATTCATCCCTGTGTACGGTGATATTATTGCTGCTTATCATGGTCTCGAAGGAAGCTTCTGCAACATGAGGTTCGAATATCCACATTGTCCTCTTTTCCCCGTCGATGGCAGGATTTCCCTGACCCCTGTTTCCGTATTCAGAGCGCTTTTGCCAGTTCCATGAACCGGGGTTTTCATAATGGTTGTAGATAAGCTGGTAGAACTCCCTTGCAAGGCCTCCGATAACCTCCTTGTTACCTGTATCGGTGAATCCGAGACCCGAAGATGACATTCCTCCGAGGTGAGTGTCGGGCGAGACAACAATGACCGACAAGCCCATGCGGTGAACCTGAACAGCTGCTGTTACTGCAGCAGATGTTCCGCCGTAGATAACAACATCGGCGCTGAACACTCCCTCCGCGTTTTTCTGCCTGCAACCCGGCAAAACAGCCGCAATGATAAGGGACAGTGATAAAAGAATTCTTGTTTTCATCATGTAAGTATTTAAATTTTATAAATCATTGACTTTTTAACCAGAGGGGAGTGGTTTCCTGAAAAGGCGGCGGCTCAGGGGCCTATGCCGGATCAGAATACCAGCCTGTGGGTTCCGGGTTTAAGTCTTATCACACCATCAGTGTTTCTCATCCTCTTACGGCCTGGTGTTGTTAATTCATTAACAGATCCGGAAATGAAATCACATTCCATATTTGCAGGGACGATGATCATATATTCCTTTGATGATCCTGTATTCCTGAACTCGGCAACAATGTTCCCCCTTATTGTAGGCACGCTGATAATGCTGTACCTCAGGTTTCCGAGCATAGGTTTAATAAGGGCTACTGAATAGCCCGGCGCGGCTGGTCTTATTCCCCACATATATCCGGGAATAATGTTTGCCGGAGCTGCACCCCATGCGTGGTTCCAGTCGGAATTAGGCTTGTACTTCATATCCCAGGCTTCCATTGTAATTGTTGAACCGGAAGCTATCATATTCCACCAGCTTCGGTCGTGAGAGGCCGTGAGCAGTTTCATCGCATATTCGGCTTCTCCGGCCCTGTAAAGTCCCTCGAGAAGGAACTGAGCCCCATAAACGCTGCAGGCCATTCCCCGGGTTTTTATGAAGCTTACCACAGTTTCCAGATGTTCATCAGGCACGATTCCGAATGCCAGAGGCATCATGTTGGCGTGAAGCGAAGAATGACCAGACGATTCACCATCGAGATATATTCCCTTTACGGGGTCGAAGAGCTTTTCGTTAATTGCTTTTTTAACTTTTTCAGCCCTTGCAGCGTATAGCAGCGAGTCGGGGCTTCTTCCAAGGTATCCGGCAATTTGCGACATAACAACAAGGCTCCTGTAGTGAAAGGTATTTACCACCGTATTGATCTCCACCATATCGTATCCGTCCCTTTCACCTTCAGGAGTTGCCAGTTTCCATCCTGTGTCCTTCTGCGAAGGGGGCCAGTCGACAATGTCACGTATCCTTTCATTCGCATCTGAAAAACCAAGTTTCAGCATTAGCTCTCCGGTGACGTTTTTTGAGCTTATAAGACCATCAGGTCTGGCAATTTCTGCAAGAGTTTTATAGTGCAGGTTACGGTAAAACTGTTGAACCGATTCAGTATTTCCGGTGAAAAGAAGATCATTCCAGAACAAAAGGGGAGTCTGGAGTATCCATTCGGTGGGCCATGTCGGATGCTCAATGAAATATTCATTGGTTCTCCTGGCCATTGAATACTCCCGGTCGGTATAGTAGTGTCCCAGCTGGTTTATATATGCATCCGCTTCATATGGAATCCGTTCACGGTCGCCGTCAATATACAGTCCTGCGAAGGAGGTGGCTTTGATTGAGTATTTGCATATCTCCCAGATTCTGTTCAGGGTGGTGTCGGAGCTTTGAAAATAGCTCATTGTATCATCAAAATAGTGCCAGTATGCCTTCTGGCAAATATTCTCAGGCTTAAGGTCAAGGTTGCACTTTTCCAGTTCGCAGTAGCGGAAAGGAGCAATAACTCCTGTCGAATCAGGCAGGGCAATTGCTGCAGGGCCCGTATTACGGGCATCGCGCGGGAGAGCTGGCGAATACACCGTCTTTCCGGGTTCAACCGGTAGTTTTATAACATAGTATCTTATTGAACCTCCCGGTTCACGGTCGATGGTTCCGTCTTCTGACAGTTTTTCTCCAAGTCTTACAACTATAGTGTCGTTTGCTACCGGATTGATATCCAGGATCAGTTTTGCGAAGGCAGCCTTTCCGAAATCGATGAAGTAGTTCCCTTCGGAGGTCTTTCTAATTAGTTCCGGCCGGACAGTGTTTTCAGTAATAAGGTTTGGAGTTGTTACGTATTTCTGGAATTTTCCTGTTCTGAAGCTTTGGATGTCTGACCAGGAGGAAGGTTTTCCACTTGTACCCCAGATCCTTACCTTCCAGTAGCAGGTAGAATTTTCGGGCAGTCTGCTGCCTGCATAACTTACTTCCGTTGATGCTGATCCTGCTTTTTTCTCGCTGTTCCACAAGTCGGCTTTGTCTTTCAGAAGCAATTCCCTGTCAGAAGCCACCATGATCTGAAAGGCTGACTGGCTGACTGAAATATCCGGGACAATCCAGCTGAATTCAGGTTCAGGATCAAGAACGGAAACATTACGGGGTTCCCTGATAAATTCAACCATAAGGCCAGTCGGGGCTGTACCTCCGGGTTTCCCCGGTTCCCCCGGAAAAACCGACAGCATAAAGGCAAGAAGCAGTACCTTCATTATTTCGCGGGTTTCATATTAGCTGGAATGTAACATCCTCACCGGTATCTTCTGTATCCCCATCGTCATTAAGATCGCGGATAAGCCTGAGGGTCGTTTCGGTAAGTTCATATTCACTTTCAACGGTTTTTGAGAAAAACCTGATGTTACTCATCCAGTATGCAGATCCCTCCCCGTACCATTCAGTTTCTTCGGTGCAGAACTCATTCTCATCCAGTTTGCAGGTCCCCAGTTCTTCAAGGTAAAATACAAGGTGAGACCTTACCGTACCCAGTTTACCTTTTGTACCTATAATCGCGGTTATGGTTTCAGAGTTTTCGCGCCTTATCAGATAAGTTTCCTCCCACGATTTCCTTTCAAGAATAATTGTCCGGATAGTATTATATGTAAGTCCGTCGGACACCAGTGTCTCTGAGAACTGCCATGTACCGGCGTATCCCGGATCGTCATCCTTGCTGCAGGAAAGGAGGCAGGCAGAGGCTATCAGGATTAATGAAAGAGGGAATAAAGAGAGCAGCCTTTTCATAAAGGGTGGTTTTAGTGATTAAAGATATTCATTTTCTCCCAAGCAGGCAACAGGCTCTCGCAGCTGTGGGATGATCTTTTTTGAGAGGACGGTTCTAACGTTTTAAACCCGCTTTGTATACCTGAAGCGCTCTCCGGCGTGCAAGATCATGATCGACCATCTTTGCAGGATAACCGGGTTTATTGAAGTCACCGGCCCATTTTCTGACATATTCGTTTTCAGGGTCGAATTTCTTCTGCTGCGCTTCGGGATTGAAGATCCGGAAATATGGCGCTGCATCGCAGCCTGTTCCTGCCGCCCATTGCCAGTTCCCGTTATTTGAAGAAAGTTCATAATCGAGGAGTTTAAGAGCGAAGTATGCTTCACCCCATCTCCAGTCGATCAGAAGATGTTTGCACAGAAAGCCTGCAGTTATCATTCTGACCCTGTTATGCATGTACCCGGTCGAGTTGAGCTGTCTCATTCCGGCATCTACCATCGGATAACCGGTTTCCCCGTTGCACCATCTAAGGAATTCCCCTTCTTCATTGCGCCATTCGATATTGTCGTAAACAGACCTGTAGTTCTCTGTTACCACATCAGGATAATTAAAAAGGATCTGCATGAAAAACTCCCGCCAGATGAGTTCATTCAGGAAGATAAGGTTCTGGGCAAGGGCCGTGGCGGCAACTTTTCTTATGCTAACTGTCCCGAATCTCAGGTGCGGTGAAAGGTAGCTCGTCCGGTCAGCCGCGGGGATATCGCGGTATTTATGGTATACGGGTACTGTTGAAAGGTCGGAGGGGCGGACCTTCTGAGGATTTTCTTCAAATCCCGTTTCCTCAATGGCCGGGAACCTGAAGGTTTGTTTATGAAAGTTTCCCGGTAAATCCTGAGCCCTCGAAGCGATACGTCCCTTTTCCTGTCCGAGTTCCTTCATCCACCTGTTCCGGTAGGGAGTAAAAACACCGTATGGTTTGCCGTCGGGTTTAAGTATCTCCTTTTCCTCAAATATAACCTGGTCCCTGAACCTTTTAAGCTTAATGCCTTTTGTTTTGAGGAGTGTCTCAACTGAATCATCTCTCTGTACTGCATAGGGTTCATAATCCTTGTTTATGAAAACCGCATTTATCTTATATTCGTCAGTCAGTTTTTCCCACGTTTTTACCGGATCTCCTGCAAGAAGAAGGAGGGAACTGCCGTATCTTTTCAGGGCAAGGTCAATTTCCGAAAGAGTTTTGTAAATAAATGTTACTCTGGCATCATTCCGTGGAAGCTCACCTGTTATGTTCTGATCGAGAATAAAAACGGGAAGCACCGGCAATCCCGCAGCAAGAGCTTCAGAGAGAGCAGTATTGTCATCGAGCCTCAGATCACGCCTGAACCAGAAAACGTTGATCATAATTTCGGATTTCAGTTTTTTTTACCCTGACGGATCCTCTGTCAGCCCTTTTCTTTCAGGGATCAGAGATTGAGTGAGCTGTATTTTTCAATTCTCTCTTCGGCAAGTTTTGAACTTATTATTACCATTGGCAGACCAGTGCCAGGTATTGTTGAAGCTCCCACGTAAAACACGTTCCTGAACACCTCGTCGAAGTTCTTTGGCCTGAATCCTCCTATCTGCATCATGTCGTGGGAGAGGCCAAGCCCGCTTCCCCTGTGAAGGTTAAACTGATCCTGCCAGTCGACCGGTGTATATACCGTTCTGGACACTATCTCCGGCCTTATATCTTTTTTGATGCGTGCCGAGAAATCATTAATTATACCGTCGGCTATTTCATCCCTGTCGTGCCAGTTCTTTTTAAACCTGAGATCAGGAGCAGGGCAAACGAAAAACAGGCTTTCACATCCTTCAGGTGCACAGTCGGGATTGGAGCGTGAAAGTACATTTACGTAGTAGTAGGGTTTTTCCATTATCTCAGGATGCCTGAATACCTTTTCGGCATATTCCCTGTAGTTGCTGCCAAGGTAGTAGTTGTGATGCTGGACGTTGGGCAGCTTGCATTTAAGCCCCAGGTACATTGTAAGGGAACCCATTGTCCATGACATCCTGTCGAGTTTCTCTTCCGAAAATTCCTTTCTTTTGAATACACGCCCCCTGAACACTGCTGCATCGGCATTAATGATTATTATGTCGGCTCCCCATTTTCTGTTGTTGCTGTCGACAAGATATTTAAGGGTTTTTCCCTCCGCGATGTAATGAACGATCTCTGTGTTATAAGTTATGCTTACATTCTCCTTTTTCAATTCATTCTCAAAGCCTTCAATTATCCTGTACATGCCCCCTTTCACGTTGAAGTAACCGTCGTGCATGAATTCGGTATAGGAGAGAAGCGTATACACAGCGGAAGTGTCGAAGGGAGTCTTGCCGAGGAAGAAGGAGACAAGCGACAGTATTTCCCTTGCTTCCCTCGATTTTACGTAAACGGAAACCTGCTGCCAGAAATTCCTGAAGATTACCGGAAGATGGACCGGATTGACTTTCATGAGGGTAAGCAGATAACCGAAAAGCGAGTCATAGTTGCTCTTAATTACAACATTTGTATCGTGATAGAGCCTTCTGCATTTATCGAGGTATTTTCTGAAACCGTCTTCAAAATCAGGTTCGCTGTCCCTGAACTGATCTGCCATTTTGCAGATCTCCTTGTAAAGATGGTAAGTTACCGGGCTGTTGCTGAAGTTAACCGAGTAAAGAGGGTCGAGCTCGAAATAATCGAAGGGAAGGCGGATGTTGCAATCCTTTGCAAATTCAGTGAATTCGTACGACATGCTGAAGAAACTCGGACCGGTATCGAAAGTGAAACCATCTTTCTTCAGCTGGTTGAGACGGCCTCCGGCATTGACGTTCTTCTCAACGATTTCCACCTTGTATCCTTTTTTAGCAAGCCTCAGGGCGGTTGCGAGAGATCCCAGTCCGGCTCCCGCTATAAGAACAGTTTTAGCCATATTATTCGTTTTCAATTTTTTGTAATAGTTTCGGGTACAGATCATCCCTGACATAAAGGAATTCCGGTTCCAGCCCGAGGATGAAGTCAAATGTCTCCCGTGCCTTGCCATAATCCTTCAGATAGGTATAAGTCTGGCCGATCACTATCAGGAGACTCATATAGTTCCAGTTTCCGGCTGAAGCCGATTTATCCTTCTCCATTATCTCCCTGGCTTTCAGGTAATGAACCAGAGCCTCCTTTTTTGATCCCCCGAATGTCGAGGGCATGTAGAATTGTATGTTTCCCAGCTGGACATACCCGAGATAGTGTTCAGGGTCAAGCTTCACGGCTTCCCTGGCATGGTCGATGCTTCTCAATCCGTTAACCGGTGCAGAAACGGGGTTTAACCCTATTCTGAAGCCGTAGAAAGCAGACTTGTAGGCATGGACGACTCCGGGGCTGAAGTTGTTCTTTTCAAGGATATCAAGGTTCTTCTGGGCCAGGGAAAGGTAACTCCGCGCCTCGTTTTTCTTATCAAAACCGATGCAGTATCCGATGTAGCCGTACTGGTAGTTTATCAGCTCAAGAAGGAATTCATTGCTTTTGTTTCCGTCCGACTCCATTTTGTCGATGACAGCCTTCCAGCGGTCCATCTTGTTGTTTATATAAGCCGAATAAATATCCGGCCTGCTACCGGCCAATACCGGCATAACGACGAGCATCAGCAGAAATGACCAGATCAGTCTATGTTTCGTCCTTTCCATTTGTATTTCCCGTAGATCCTGTTTTTTAGTGCTGTGTAAATAAAAAATGCCAGAGAGATCTGCAAAGGTATAATGAAAACCAGATTATAAATTATTTTCTGCCTGCTGGCAGCTGAAATAATTATCCTTGTTGCAATATATGCCGCCAGGAAAGCTGTGAAGACGATCGGCGGCGTTGACAATAAAACCGGAATAAAACCGAATGTTGTAATAATCCAGAACAAGGTTGCAAGGATAAATGAATTTCCGAAAAATGCCGTTACGTTCTTTGAAAAACCTGACACAGCATCCATGAACCGTGTGTACATTCTGCATGTAAGATCATCATCGCCGAGCATGCATGCCACGCGATGCCCTGTTTTCTTATAAAGCCTTGCAATTGAAATGTCTTCTACCCTGTTGTTCTTCATTATCTCGTGGGGATTCAATTCCCTGTAATTTTCGGCTTCGAAAAACATAAACTGGCCGTTTGCCGCAGCGAGTGAGGGGAACCTTGTTTTTCTCACCAGGATAAGCGGAAGGAGAGATAGGAGAATAAAATTCATATTGGGAACGGTTATCCATTCTCCCATTGTTACTATTTCCTGTTCAGGGAAAACTGAGACGAGACTGAGGTCATTTTTTTCGGAAAACCCGACGGCTCTTTCTATCATATTACCTGATATCCTTACATCGGCATCGAGAAAAAGAAAGAAACTTCCTGTTGCCTCAGTGGCCATTGAATGGCAGGCAAAGTTCTTTCCCAGCCAGCCCTGAGGAAGGCCGGGCGAATTTATAAGCCTTACGCGCATGTCTGAAATTGTATATTCCGTTACAATTTTATCCGTACTGTCGTCCGACTGGTCATTGAAAACAATTATCTCGAGGTTTCCGTAATCCTGTGAAAGCAGGTCATCAAGCAGTAAACCGATATTTTTCTCCTCATTTCTTGCAGGTATAAGGACTGAAACCAGCTTCTTTGATACTCCTGAAGCCGGAGGGATAATGGTCTCAGACAAAAGGTTTACAAGGGCCACAATCAGCTGTATCCCGGTAAATGTCAGAACAATATAGGCCAGTATAATCATGACGACGGTGCAGATGCGATGTTTTTACCGACAGCACCGGAATAGAACCTGTTGAATTCCCTTTCAAGTGCTTCAGATGACCTGTCGGGATCATTGTATTCCCTGAAATGTATCGTAAGCAGGGGTTTCTGATTTGAATAATATTCGATCAGGTTAACGACAAAGATTATCTGAACCGGTGTTTTAACTTTTTTAAGAACGTATTCCACTCCCTTTTCGAATCTGAAATCCCTAAGGTGCATCGATTCAAACTTTCCCTGCGGGAACATCAGAACGATATTCCCGCTGTCGGAAAGGAGTGATGCGGTATAATCGAGCGATTCAATTACGGAACGGGATCCCCTGCTTATTGAATATCCCCCTGTTTTATTCAGGAACATGTTGCATCTGAGTTCCTTTTCGAGCATCATGAAATGATATTTTCTCCGGAAAAGTTTCAGGTTAAGATACTCGGCCCAGAAACCGTCCCACCAGCTGAAATGATTGACAATCATCAGAACAGGAAGATTATTTTCTGAGTAATGGCCGTCGATAAACACACCGCTGAAACATCTTCTGATTTTCCATCGGGTGTAAACGCGGAAGAAGGGGTAAAAAAAAGGGTGATGTAATGCTTTGATCATTACCGGATGACTTTGAAAATGATGACGAGAATTATGAAGAAGGAGGTCTGGACGAAGAAGATTAAAGGAGCGATCCTGTTTGTGATCCTTATCCTGCATATCTTCAGAAGAAAATGGAAGGCAAAAGCCAGGGTGAACCAGGCTGCGTAGTTTTTAAGAGGTACGCTCAGGTTAGCAAATTCCCACATTCTCATTTCGGGTGCCACGATTTCCATAATAACATCATAGGCAACCATCATGGTGGAAGCTGTCAGTATCTTCAGGAAATTGTTCGCCGGTATTCTTTCAGTTATCGCAGCCGTACAATAGACAAGCACAACCCAGTTGACTCCAATGAGTAACGGGGTATTAAATATCGCGGGTCCAAGTCCTTCGAGGTAAGTATAGTGACCGAATATTTTGCCTGTATTTGTTCCGAATGCTTCGATCAGGAAACCGGAGAGAAAGATTATTGCAAAAACAAGGGACTCCCTTATGGGCATGACAGGGCGGTGGAAGGCAGCTATTGCTGCGAGGCTAAGGAGCAGTGCAAGGGGAGTAAGGGAAATAAAAAGAGTCCGGGTTGCTTCAATGGCGAGTCCGGCTATACCAACGGAAAAGAAGATGATGAAAGCAATCATTATCAGTCTGATCCTGGAAGTCAGGATTTTACCCGGTATTCCTTTTTTAATATCCATATCAGATCTTTTTTAACCTTCCGCCAAATTTCCGGAAAAAATCCATTAAAAGCAGGTTTATAAGAATAAGAGAAAAGCCGTAGGCGAAATCCTCGACAGGAATTGTTAAAAGCCTGAGACCAGTTATTTCGTCATTGTCATACCATACCACCTCTCCTTCGATAAGGCTTCCTGTAAGTATTCCGTTCACCATGATGAAGGGGACAAGTATAACGAGGAATGAGATGTAGAACCTGTTCAGAAGCCTGTCTTTCATGATAGTTGACACAACAAGCATTATGATCATCAGGGTGAAATATACCAATGTGTAGGAACGGCCGGGACGGAACAGTATACCGAGAGAAAGGATCATAATCAGGGTAATTGTAACTGCAAGCGTTTCCCTGCCGGAAAGTATTTTATCCGGGAAATATGCAATCAGCACGTAGTGTATGAATATACTAGCATAAGGGATCACAATAAAAAACAACCATTCTTCGAGAGGCAGGCCGGCTATCACTATTCCGGAGTGGTAAGCAGGATTGAATCCCCATATCGCCTTTTTTGCGAACCATATATCGAAGGCCAGGAAGAATGCACCTGTAATAATCAGTGAGGGGATCAGCGATGGCCAGTGTCTGTAGAAAGCGACCTTCCTGTCGAAGCTGAGCGTCAGGGGGAATGCTATTGAGCAGATGAGAATAAGCAGATAAAGTGGCATGCTGCTTATTTAAAGTACCTTCTGCTGAAAACCAGAAGGCCGTAGTTATTGAAATCCTTGAGGTTCTTAGGCTTGTGGTGAGCCTGATGAGCTTTCTTCAGGGCTTTTACGTAGGAGCTTTTCGGGTTGCTGAAAAACGGGAACCTCTGGTGATAGACTACATCGTGAAAAATAAAATAGGTAAATCCATAAAGGGTGATCCCGGCTCCGATGGCTATAAGGTATGGATTGACTGTTGAAAGCCCCCAGATAATAAGGATTATTGCAGGTGTTGCATAGATGAGGAAGAAATAATCGTTTTTCTGAAGTACGGGTTTGCCTGCAATGTCGGTCAGATGATGGTCCTTGTGGAGCGACCACAGAAAACCGTGCATAACATATTTATGGTTCGACCATGCAACGAATTCCATAAATGCGAAAGCTGCAACTATAAGGAGGATTATTGAGATTATCATTTTTCAGGTTTTAAGATTTGTTGACAATATAGCTAAATATTACGGGTCCTTTCCTTACTTTTTTATCTTCTGCAAATATCGGGCTGCTGATTCAGCTGCCTGATATTTCATTACATAAACCTGGAAACAAAGTAAGCCTTGACAAGGAGAAAGAATTTAACATAATCGGGCACCCTGACTCTTTTTTTCAGAAGAACCTCTGCCGGGCTGGCCTTAATTTTACCAAGCAGTTTTCTATAGTAGAGGTATGCAATGAGAACTCCCGTACGTGAAGCGGGAGGGAGCTTCTTTAGTCCCTGCAATGACTCCGCAAACTCGTCCTCGACATCCTTCACTATCAGTTGTTTCACTTCATCGTTAAATCCATTGGCCAGAGAGTGGTGGAAGTAGTTCCTGTTCAGAAGGATGGTATCATCCCTTATATCGCGAAGGAAGTTCACTTTCTGGAAGGCTGAGCCAAGTTTTCTTGCAGGTTCCCGGAGTTCACCGTAAAGTTTTTCATCCCCTCTGACAAAGACTTTAAGGCACATCAGGCCGATAACCTCAGCAGATCCATAGATATAGCTGGCGGTTTCGCCGTGCGATTCATGATTCTGCTTATAGAGGTCGGTCTTCATGCTGCTCATAAAAGCCTGAATGAGGTCATCGGGTATTGAGTAGTGTTTTACGGTAAGCTGGAAGGCGTGCAGGATGGGATTCAGGCTTATGCCTTTTTCGGATGCATCATAATAGTCCTTCTCGAACTTTTCCAGGAGCTCCTTCTTGTCGTGGGAATGGAAGGTATCGACAATCTCATCAGCAAATCTTACAAATCCGTAGATGCTGTAGATGGCTTTCTGTGCCTCCCTGTCAAGCAGACGGACCGCAGCGGAGAAGGAGGTGCTGTAGGTTCTGGTCACCAGGGCGCCTGTCCTGTATGCTGTATCGTTATACAGATCCTGCATAATACCTGTTTATAAATCTAAATGAAGATCAACTTCTTTAGTTTGCTTCCAAATTACAAATTGATTTAATATCCGCTTAAACAGGAGCGAAAATTTTACTTATCTTTTACCATCAAAAACCGAAACCCATTATGAAAAGAAATAAACCGGTTTTAACGGGTCCTCTTGTTTACACGGTGACGGCCCTTATAGTTCTTACCGCATTCACTTTTGTCAGAATGCCGGAACAGGAAGACTTGAAAAGCAAGTATTCATACAAGGATTTTGAATCCGCGAAGAAGTGCCGGTCATGTCATCCCGGAATCTACGAACAGTGGAAACAGGCGATGATGTCACAGGCCTATACTCATCACTGGGATGAGATCGAGTATTTCGACCTGGCTGTAAGGCATTCCGAAGCAAAACCTGAAATTAAGGATGTTGTTGACGGCTGCAACGGGTGCCATACCCCCATTGCGTGGATGAGCGAGAAGAAGTTCCCTCCTCCGCGCCCTTCAGAGAACAGTATGGCAAATGAATCGGTTTCATGTGAAGCTTGTCATCTGGTTCAGTCAGCCCAGACTGATCCTGCATACAACTTCAGCTATCTTATAAAGCCCGGGATGACAAAATACGCAGTCAGGGATCCGGCTGTTGAATCTCCGGCTCATAAGATTGTCACAAATGATTTTTACACCACGACGGAGTTCTGCGGAAACTGCCATAATGAAATGAGTCCTTTCGGCGTGTGGGTAAAAAGTACCCAGCTGGAGTGGAAGGAGGGTCCTTATGCCAGGGAAGGAGTCAGGTGCCAGGATTGTCATATGCCAAAAGGAGGGCCTTATCTGAATGCCCTGATGACCAAGCCCTATGATGACGCAAGGCTGCATCTGTTTCACGGAGGGCATGATCCGGGGAAGGTAAGGGGGACTATCGAGCTCAGGATAGAGCCTGACATCCGTGAGGCCGAACCGGGAGACAAGGTTGTCTTTACGGTTGCCCTCTTCAATCAGAAGACAGGGCATAAGTTCCCGACAGGTTCGGTGGAAGACCGGATTGCATGGCTTAATGTTGAGGCAAAAGATGCAAAGGGAAAAGTTTATCATCTGACGGTCGACAAGAAAGGATTTGCAGGTGAGGAATATACCATTTCAGGCGACTATCTGGCATACCAGGATATGGCTGTGCCTCTCGGGGATCCCGGTTTTAAAGGCCTGCAAAGGGATGGAATACCGGAGGGTAACAGGATTTTCAGGATGCCGTATTTTGATCCGGAGGGAAGAATGACAATAATGCAGTGGAACACTGCCAGCCTGGGAGTTGATTACAGGATAGGGCCCAGGGAGACCAAAACGGAAAGGTTTACTTTCCGTCTTCCCTTTGATGTTGCTCCGGGAGAACTGGAGGTAAAAGCCACACTGAATTACCAGCTGCTGGTAAAGCCAGTGGCCGATTTTCTCAAAGTACCCGAGGATGAATCGGAGATCAAGCTTGTGAACGAGCATCTGACTCATATCACGGTACTTCCCTGAGCTTAGGGACAAAAAAAGCCGGTTCTCACACCCGGCAAAATTTAATACAGGAGCAAATTATAATTTTAATATTACCTCAAGATGAAAAGAACCGGAATAATCAGGATTTTACTATTTCTGACTGCAGGGCTTCTGAGCATTAACAATTCAGATGCGATACCGGCCTTTGCAAGGAAATACCAGATAAGCTGCCAGGTTTGTCATTCACCCGCCATGCCAAGACTGAAAGCATTCGGGGACGAGTTTGCCGGCAACGGCTTCAGAATGACAGAATATGAATCGCCTCGTCATTTCATCGAGACCGGCGACGACAGGTTATCTCTTTTCAGGGAACTGCCCGTTGCCATAAGAATTGACGGTTATGGAACTTATAACTTTGCCGACCAGGAAAAAACGGATATAGCTGCTCCTTTTGTAATGAAGATTCTCTCGGGAGGAGAGATATCCGACAAGCTCTCGTATTATTTCTACTTCCTTTTCAGCGAGAGAGGCGAAATAGCAGGGCTTGAGGATGCATTGCTTGTCTATACCGATTTTCTTGGGACGGGGATAAATCTTACCCTTGGGCAGTTTGCCGTTTCGGATCCGCTTTTCAAGAGCGAACTGAGGTATACTCTTGAGCCATACAAGATATATTCGGCAAAACCCGGGACTTCCACTACCGATCTGAAATACGATAAGGGGCTTGTATTTGACAAGGGCTTCAGCACCGGGACAACTGTTGTCGGGCAGATTGTAAATGGAAACGGGATAGGTGAAGCCGATAACGGCTACCTTTTTGACAAGGACAAGTACAAGAATTTTATGCTGAGGGTGAATCAGGAGATCGGTCAGTTCATCACCATAGGTTTTTTCGGATATACCGGCAGGGAAGAAATTAATGATGTGATTTATGCTGGTTTCGTAAGCGACATCAGGATGTTCGGGCCTGATATAACATTTGATTTCAATGAAAGGTTTATGCTGAGTGCCCAATTTGTAAAAAGGACTGATTCGAGGGTTTTTATGGAAGGGTTTCCCTCCGAAATGATGGAAGATGTTGAGACAATGGGAGCTTTTGCCGAGTTGATATTTTCACCCAGGGGAGACATGAGCAAATGGTATCTTACAAGTCTTATCAACTGGGTGGAGTCGGATTATGATCCCCTCGACTATGCATCGGCAACACTTCATGCCGGTTATCTTCTCAGGCGCAATGTCAGGGTTGTCGGTGAGTTCACCCAGCAATTCAGGGGCCCTGATTACGGAAAGGTCAGTTTCGGTGTTGTCACAGCTTTTTAGGTGACGGCCTGCCGCTTAATCGGGCTTCAATCTCAGAAAAGACAAAGTCGTTGCCGGCTGCAAATAAAAATCCCCTCCGGGTTGGAGGGGATCCTTATGTCATGAATTATTGCTTATTTTCTGCGGGAAGAGGATTTTTCAGATTCCTTTCCGGAAGCGCTGCTTCCGCTGCTTTTCGAACTGCCCTGGCGCACCACTGTTTCCCTCGAAGATCCTGAGCTGCTTCTGCGTGCAGAGGAGCTTGTTCCCGAAGACTGTGGTCTTGAAGAAGGAGCTGGCCTTGCTTCAGAACCTGATGATCTTCTCTCCGACGACTGGCTCTGTACTGCGGGTTTGGAGGCAGGTCTGCTTACAGCCGGACTTCCCTGCCTTGCAGTGGAGGTCGAACCGGAACGGGATCTTTCGTTAACTGTTGCAGGCTGACGGGATACTGTGCTGCTGCGGTTTTCGGAAGCAGAAGGCCTGCTTGCTTCACCGGCAGAGCCCGTAGTCCTGCGGACGGTTCCTGCGCTCTGGCCAGACTGTGACTGAGGCCTTGTTCCTTCGTTTACAGGTGATGAGGGTCTGCGTACAGTACCTGTACTCTGACCTGATGAAGGATTTGCCTGCCTGTTACTGTTCACTGTGCCTTCTGATCTGCGGGTGTTTGCGGTACCCTGATTCTGGCTGCGTTCTGTTCCTGAGCTGCTGTTAACCGAACCTGACTGCCTGCGGGTTGTTGAAGTTCCCTGCGGGGAGGTCCGGGTGTTGCTATTGCTCACAGTTCCGTCTGACCTTCTTGTGGTGCCGTTCGACTGTCCGGCCGCAGTCTGACGTGTAGAGACACCCGAGTTTGTCCTCCTGCTGGTCGTTATTGTGGAAGCTCTGTCAGGATGAACCTTTGCATAGAGGGCTTCACCTTCACTTCTCGATTCGGGGCGGGAGTAGGTGTTCCTGTATTTTCCTGCATTGATGTTTATGGTAACATTTCTTGAATAGACCCTTTTATCCCTGTAGTAGAAGTCGTTCCAGCGATCCCATCTGTGATGGGTATTGCGGTGGTAGTATCCGTAGTACTGAGGGTACCAGTGATAGTGGTAACCGTAGTAATAGTGCCAGTAGTATGGTCTCCAGGGACGCCAGTAGACCGGGTAGTAACCCCAGTACCAGGATGAGCGCCATACAACGTAGTTGGGCATGTATATGTACCTTACGACCGGCCAGGCAGATACCTCAACATAAGTTGTGCGTACCACGGTGCGGGCTCTTCCGGTGTATCCGGGATTGGGAGTCTCGGCATAATAAGGTTCAATGATGTAGTTCCTGCCATAAAGGGCTTCATCGCCCACGAGCTGTATCTGGACCGTTCCGTCGCGAAAGCGCTGTACCGTGAACACTGCCACATCCTGGCTTTCGTTCCTGTCGAGTACGGCCTGCAGGACTATAGTGTGATCATCTCCGTCAGGATAGTCTATTACCTTTATATAATCGATATAATTATCGTTATTAAGGTCGAGATTGTTGATCCTGCTGTTTTCGTCGTTCAGGCTTCTTTCAAAACCCTCGAGGGTTTCGGATTCCTGGAACAGCTTCATTACAGCGTAAAGATTAAAGTTGTCGCCGGGGAGACCCAGATATTCTTCGGGGTAATCCTGGGGCATTTTTGCTGTCGCGACTGCAGCTATCGCTGCTAAGATCGAGATGATTAAGAACCTTTTCATGACGTTGTTGTTTTGAAGAACTTGGTTACGCTTAACGTATGGCAAAACTTATGCCAATTGTTAAAAACGCTGAACCTGCCCTTATATTTTCACTTCGGTAACATGGCCGGAAGGATTATTGAAAAGCATGTAACTTTTTAATTTATTTTAACTTATATTTGATTCACAGGATCACGGCAAGGATTTTTCCTGACGTTCGTTCCGGATAAAATACTTCATGCTTACTGCGAGCGGACTGTTCCGTTCCGGGAAATAAGGGATTTATTATCAGTGGTCCGGTAACCGGCAGAAGAGTAAAAGTAAATAGAAATTAGTTGAATTTAAGTTACCCGACGTTGTGAAGACACAGGTTGAAAAAGCAGGCACCCTTATGGTTCTCCTCATTGAAAAATACCCTGATTCGCCAAGAACAAGGATAAAAAAACTTCTCAGAAGCGGGGCAGTAAGGGTCAATGACCTTCAGGTTACACTTCACTCATACAGGTTAAAGCCGGGAGACATTGTTGACATAAACACTCATTCAGTAAGGGATACTGCTGCATACCTTCCTTTTCCTGTTCTTTACGAGGATCATCATGTAATTGTGGTCGACAAGCCGGCAGGATACCCCACGTCAAGTACTGACGGGAGCAAAAGTATCCAGATGATGGTTTCGGAAGCCCTCAGGGAAAGGAGCAAGGGAAAGGTAAGGGCTTTTGTTGTTCACAGGCTCGACAAGGAGGTATCGGGTGTTCTGCTTTTTGCCAAGACTGAGAGTGCCATGGAGATAATAAAGGAAGGATGGAAGGAAACGGAGAAGCATTACTTCGCACTCGTTGAGGGTAGTCCGGAGAAGGATGAGGGTACGGTAGAGAGCTGGCTCACGGAGGACAGCTCCCAGAAAGTGCATTCAACCCGGAAGAGTGCAAAAGCAAAATTCTCCGTAACACATTACCGGAAAATTAAAACGGCAGGCAGCAATACCCTTCTCGATGTCAGAACTGAAACCGGAAGGAAAAACCAGATAAGGGTTCATATGTCGGATCTGGGATGCCCTATCGTTGGCGACAGAAAGTACGGAGCATCAGACGAGTTTAAACGGAGGGTAAGGCTTCATGCCTGTTCCCTGTCATTTCCTCATCCCCTTACGGGACAAATACTCACTGTAAAGTCGGGTTTGCCTAAAGGCTTCCTGACACTGAAACCTGGCAACGAACGCTATAAGTGATTAAAAACCGAATAAATATTTTCAGTCATGATTAAATACATTAACATACTGCTTGCAGCCGGGATGCTTGCTGTAAACTATCTGGCCAATGCACTCCCGATAAACAACAAAACCACCGGAGAGCTTTCCGATTCCTTTCCCAATCTTTTCGTACCTGCAGGACTGACTTTTTCGATATGGGGGATTATCTATCTGCTGATTATAATTTATTGTGTTGTACAGTTTACCGGATCCGACAAGGAGGCCATAATTAACATAAGCTGGCTTTTCGGACTGTCGTGTATTCTGAATATACTTTGGATATTGTTCTGGCATTACGGCAGGCTCCCACTGTCGCTTCTTGTGATGACAGGACTCCTTGTAACACTGGTCGCGATAAATATTTCAATCCGCGATCTGCCTTCCGGAATCATAAAAGCCACTTTCGGCATTTACCTCGGATGGATCTGTATAGCAATGATAGCCAATGTAACTGCGCTTCTGGTCGGTTACAACTGGAACGGATTCAATATATCCCAGGAGGTCTGGACCATAGTAATGATCTTTACCGGGGCGCTGATAGCAGGCATTACCCTGTTAAAGTTAAACAATCCATATACAGGCCTTTCCGTAATATGGGCATTTGCAGGAATTGCCATAAAGAGGCAGGAAGATTACAGGACTGTTTTTATTTCGGCGGTCATTGCCATGTCGCTTATCGCCCTGGTTACCGTGTGGGGTTTTATACGGCAGAGGATACTCTAGATTAAAAATGGCAAAAAGACAACTGTCATAATGGGACAAGTCTGAACCTTACTTTTAAGTGTGCAATAATAAAGTAATCGGAAAATACGAAATCCACGCCGGTTAAAGGAATTCTTTTTATCAGGTATTCCTGATCAGGACCGGGAAGTCTTATTTCCCAGATGCTTCCGCAGATCGGTCTCCGACCTGCACGAATAGACTCCTCTGAGGCCTGCCTTTTCGGCAATGTCAGCGAGGAATCCGGAAAGGAGAATAATGGTTTCCGGAAATGTCAGCTTCATTTCTCTTACAAATGCATCCGGATCATCGAGGGGTTTGCCGGAAAGAGTTCCCGTTACTATTATTTCAGGTTTCCATGATTCGCTTACTTCTGCCGCAGCCATGAGGGGAGTTGACTGGCCCAGGTATATGACACTGTGGCCTCGGCTTCTCGCAATGTAGGAGTACCAGAGCAATCCAAGTTCATGGTATTCATTCTCCGGGAGGAACAAAAGGAGCTTCTTTCCAATTCCAGGTCTGGGAGGTGCAATTGAATCGATAGCGGCGATGAGTCTCTGGCGGAAGATATTCGAAATAAAATGTTCTGATCCGACATTCACTGAACCCGTATGCCATAAAACTCCTACCTTTTTCAGGAAAGGAAAAACAACGGAGTTAAAGGTACTTTCGAATCCCAGTTTTATTGATGCCCTAAGCATGATCTCATTGACGGTCTCCTCGTCATATTCAGTAATTGCCTTAATCAGTGAATCTGTGAATAACCCGGGATCACTTTTCCCCCTTATCATTTCTTCTGTCCTTGATTCGAGGACATTTCCCGGCAACGAGGCTATTTCAGAGATTTTTGTACCGTACCTGTTAAGTATCGAAATATTGATAAGTTTTCTGAGATCCTCACCCGTATACCATCTTCTGTTCGTTTCGGTACGGCGGGGAGTCACAATGCCGTACCTGTGCTCCCAGATCCTGATGGTATCGGCCCTTATGCCTGTTAGTTTCTCAAGATCGTTCAGTGTATACTGTTCCATTGTTTTTTCCCTCGACAACATATAAAAGTAATTAATAAAGTGATGGGGATAATTCGTTAACGTGATAAAAAAAATCCCGCCGGAGCGGGATTCTTTGTCTGACTGCAGGTTATTACTCAGAAGGGAGCAATACTTCGTCAATTACATGTATTACACCGTTTGTTCCCTGAACATCTGTTGCAATAATGTCAGCTGTTTCATTGATGGCAGGCGAGGGAGAGAGTCTCACTTCAATGTCTCCGTTAAGCGTTGCCACCGATCCGGCAGTCAGCTGGTTTGATCTGACGTTACCGCTTACTGCATGGTAAGTAAGGACAGGTATAAGCTGTTCGGCTGTTAAATCGTTGATCCCTGAAACCCCGAGAGCTGTGAAAAGAGCCTCAAAAGCTGCGTTCGTAGGGGCAAAGATTGTGAAGGGTCCTGTTCCGCTAAGTGTTTCAGCCAGTCCTGCTTTAACGACAGCCTGAACAAGTATGCTGAATGATTCGTTCGCAAGAGCCAGGTCAACCACAGTAGGAGGAAGTAGAACCTTGTCGATTGCATGTATCACACCGTTTTTAACATCAACGTCGGCTGCGATCACATTGACATCCTTGTTGATCTTGACACCTCCGGTAGTAGTTATTCTCATGCTCAGGAAGCTGCCCTGCGAAGGACTTGCTGTACTGTAGTAGCCATCAGTAAGGCTTGATGCTTTTTTCTCTTCGCCCAGAACATGATAAAGAAGTATGGGGGTAAGAGTTTCTGCTGACAGATCAGCTATTCCGCTCACGCCAAGCTGGCTGAAGAGCTGGTTGAAGGCTGCGTTTGTGGGAGCGAAAACAGTAAAGTTGCCTTCACCACCAAGAACACCTGCAAGGTTAGCCTTTGATACGGCCTGAAGAAGAATGGAGAAGTTGGCGTCGTAAGCTGCATATTCAGCTATTGTCATATCCTTCGGCTCAACCATTGGTTCTTCATCTTTTTCGCACGATGACAGAGTAAACATACCTGTAAGAAGTGCGAGTCCTAAAATCAAATTTCTCTTTTTCATTGTATTTACTTTTTAATTGGTTACTCATTTTGCAACACTAACAGTGAAAAGAGAAATAATGTTCGGAAATATATTCAAAAAAGAGTACAAAAGACACATGAAAGCGTATTCAGGCGCTACAATTGGCGTCTTATAAAATTAAAAAACAACTAGTTAAAGGCAGATGTTAAAAAATGTTAATATTTTAACATAATTCCTGGAAGGCCTTTCTGAATTCAAGAGGTCTGGCAATATTGTGGAAAGTTTCTTTTGTTCCGCCGGTACCTATTATAGTAATGGACCCGAAATTGAAAATTCTTCCGCTGACGCTCTGATCAACATTTACGCTTTCAATTTTTGAAAGGTTCATTTCGAAGGTGCTCCTGGCAATGAATCCTGTTTTTATTATTATCCTTCTGTTTGTTATAACGAATTCTGACAGGGCTCTCTGAATTGCAGGCAGAATGCCAAGGGTAAACAGTGATCTGAGCGTAAGGAAGATTACCCAGTGATATCTGGTTTCAAATACAACCGATTCGTCCCTTATAAGATGGTTATTGACGTACTTTCCCATGGTTTAAGAGTATTTCAAAAATCCCTTATCCCTCCTGCTGTTCAGAATGACGGAAAGTTTCTTATCACATTGTAAACCCGTTCTCCCGTTTCCGCAGGCTGTGGATTAAGTTCATAAGATGTAAAATTACCTTTTTCCACGTCTATTCTTTCAAAAACCATTAAATACAGGCTGAAAATAATTTCAAGGCTGAGCCTGTATGCCGGTTCCATGGAAGGACCTATTCTTTTTATAACATCAAGGGTTTCCAGTCTGTGCCTGTCGGCAAGAAGATAATACTCTTCCATCAGCTTTCTGAACCCAGTTGTTACGGGACTTCCGTGAGCAATATTTCTCATTTCCGTTCTTGTCAGTCCGTATTTCAGGATCAGGTCGTCGGCGAAATAATTAAGGTTGTTGAACTGGTCTTTCTGGAAGTCGCGAATAATGTGAACCAGGTAGCTGAATACAGCACATGGGGTTGCTGCATCCCTTACGTTAAAGGAAGGTTCAGTATAGGTTCCGTTTTCGGCTTTCAGTCCGCAGAGGTGAACGAATATCGATGCAGGGGCAACCGAAGCGCCCCTGGCATATTCCAGAAAATCATCCAGAGTCGCAAATCCGTCATTGTTGATATCGTATATCATAGAGCGGGCAAAATCTTCCAGTGTCCAAAGGGGTATCCTGAATCTTTCGATGGTTTTGATGAGTTCTACCTTTTCGGGATTGCAGTCCTCAGAGATTATTATCATTCTCAGCCAGTCATTCACATCCGCCACGAAATCTTTCCTTTCTTCAGGAGCAATGAGTCTGTTGGCTGCCTTATGGTTGTCGATAAGATCATCGATGACACGCATGAACCTGTAGCAGACCTTTGCCGCACAATATCTTTCGACATCCCAGAATCTGGCGGCAATAAGGATATTCGGATGATCCAGGACCTTTTCAAATTCGATAGAGTTAAATACTTCAATGAACTGATCCCTGTTGTAATTTGCAGACACTTTTCAGCGGGTTATTAAGTTTGGATTTTCTTTAAGAATTCTTTCAGTAACAAGTTTTGCCGAAAGAAGCACGTTGGGGATCCCGTTTCCGGGGTGGGTGCTGCCTCCGGTGAAATAAAGGTTAAGGTACTTATCATGGCGGTTATGAGGCCTGAAATATCCCATCTGGAAAATATTATGTCCAAGGCTTCCGAAGACAGAGCCTCTTGAGATATTGCATCCGTTTTCCCAGCTTTCGGGGGTATGGCATATCTCAAACCTAATATTTTCCTCCAGGTCATCGAGGCCCTGTTTTCTGAGCCGGTCGAGGACTGCCTTCCTTGTTCTTTCCCTTATCTTTTCCCAGTCCTGAGGATGTTTCCTGTCGATATGTCCTATCCCAACCGCTACAGATAAGGTATCCTGACCAGCTGGTGCCGCCGACTGATCACTTCTTGAAGGAGCATGCACATAGAAGCAGGGGTCATCTCCAACCGATTTGTCGCGGAATATTTTACGAAGTCCTTCCCTGAAATTATCCGAAAGGAATACATTGTGCTGGTCAAGCTGTGGATAGACTTTATCAAGGCCCCAGTGAAAGCAGAGGGCTGAACAGGAATATTTCAGCTTTTCAATATGTGCGGATTTCCTTCTGTCGGGAAGAAGCTTCCGGTAAGTATACGGAAGATCGGCATTTGAAACAACAAGGTCAGCTCCAACGGCGGTACCGTCGCTGAGGATAATCCCCATTGCTTTTTTATCCTTTATTGAGATCCTGCTTACCGGATTGTTGTAATATATCTTCACTCCCAGTTTCCCGGCTTCTGCAAGCAGCCGTTCAACAATGTTAAACATACCCCCGCTGGCAGGGAAGAATGATCCTTCTGTAAGTTCGGCAGCGGGTATCATTGAAAAAAGCGCTGGGGAATCGAAGGGATTTTGTCCCACGTAGATATTCTGGAAAGTGTAGGCCATTCTCAGACTTTCGCTTTTGAAAAAGCGCTTTGAATACCTGTAGTGAGGAGTAAAGGCCTTGAGTTGAAAAAGCAGAGGAACATTTTTAAGATTTACCATCTGAAAGAGGCTGTAGAAATTCCTCGAGACCAGCCTGTTCATTCCCAGGTTATATATCCGGTATCCTTTTTCGACATAGTCCCTTGCCCTGGCTGAACTTCCGGGTTCAATGGCTTCAAGCTGACGGTTCATCTTTTCGGTGTCGGGGCTGAAGGCAAGGCTGCTGCAGTCGTTGAAGAATATCGTATAAAGGTCTTTCAGCGGAAGGATGTCTTTTCCTTCTTCAAGTTCAATGCCAAGCAGGTTGAAAACTTCATGATACACCCCGGGCATCATGAGCATTGTAGCTCCGAGGTCAAATCTGTGACCGTCGCGGATCAGCTGTCCGCATCTTCCTCCGGGTGAGGAGTTCTTTTCGTACACGCTTACGCTGTACCCCTTTTGTGCCAATAATATGGAAGTTGTCAGACCCCCGATGCCGGCACCAATTATCAAGGCTTTAGGGCCTTCATGCATTTTGCTTCCAGATCAGTTAAAAACATTCAGAATTGATGTAAAGACGATGGAAAAATCATTTCGTCCCTTTTTCAGGGTAAAATTATATTTTTCTTTTATTCCGGTTTCCAGTCATTCAGGATTTACTGATTATTTTCAGTAATTCTTAAATTTACAACTGTACTGTATCTTTCAAATATTCATTATTCGTTTGCTGAAGCATATGATAAGAAAAGTTGTTGTAATCAGCCTTAAGGTTTTGGGGGTTCTTGCTGGATTGTTCCTCCTTAACGTTATCACTCCTGTAACCTGGTCATCACTTAACCGGAACAAAGCACCAGTCGGGTATCATTTCATGGGACCCGCTTATGTTGCATTATGGTCGGGTATTGAGAAGCTGGTAAATCCCGATCCTGCGATTCCGGAGGGGATAGAGATCTTCCAGGGCATAGAATATAAGAATGCGGGAGGCAGGTCGCTTCAGCTGGATATTTACAGGAAGGATGATTTAAGGGAACCCGCTCCCCTGCTTGTCTTCATTCACGGCGGTGCCTGGAAGGGAGGGGAGCGTTCAGACTATCTGGTTTACCTTATTCCCTTTGCATCAAGGGGATTTGTAACTGCCACGGTATCCTACCGTTTGTTAAGTGATTCACTTTATCCGGCTTGCGTTGAGGATATCAGGGATGCTGTTGGATGGTTTTTCAGAAATGGCGACACATATGGATATGATACAAGCAGGATTGCATTGATCGGCGGTTCTGCAGGAGCGCATCTGGCAACTCTAGCAGCCTATGGGTGGCCCGGTGTTGGGGGTTCCGCCGGAGCCGGGCATCACAGGGTAAAGGCTGTTGTTGACATATACGGCCCTGTTGATCTCACGACGGAATATGCACGCAACCATCCTCTTGTAACAGCCTTTATCGGCAGATCGTTTGAGGAGGTTCCTGATCTTTATGCAGATGCTTCACCAGTCACATATCTCGACAGCAATGATCCTCCCACACTCATACTTCACGGCACTTCCGACAGGCTTGTTCCGGTATCCCAGTCAGAAAACCTGAAAGCCAGACTCGATTCTCTAGGTGTTCCCTGTACTTATTATCCTTTGCCTTTATGGCCTCATACTATGGATATTGTAAAAAGGGTGAACGATTTCTGCCGGATGAGGATGGAAGAATTCTTCGTTCAGCATCTCCTTTAGGCTTTCAGCCTTTGTGGCGCTTCATTATCTCACGCCAGTCAGTGATAATAATTCCGTTGTCGGCGAAGAATTTTTTCACAACAGGATCAGAGAATAGCCGCGCCTCCCAGACCCTCTGCTGCCATGAACCTGTTATTGTTTTCAGATTTTCGGTCTCTGCAGACGGATGGAAGATTATTTCTGTCAGTCCGGGTCCGAGACTGTTAACCAGTTTGAAAAAGTTCTCCCTTTTATTTTCGTAGCTGTCGCCGTCGGGGACACTGGAGAAGAAGTCGAGTTTCGGGAGTGAATAGTCCCCAAGCATGTCGACGACCTCTGTTGTCAGCGGGTATCCTTCCTTTCTGAAGAAATCGGCCACAACAGGATCCGACAGGTCTATAGCGTTTGCAGGTATCCCGTACTCCTGAGCTATCTTCAGGAAGACCCTGACATATTCCGGAGAAGCATACAGAGTCCCCATGTGGGTATCGATATGAGAGGGTCTGTAACCTGCTGCAATTACCCTGTCGATCTGGGCGCGCACCTCCGTTTCCACCTCTTCGGCTGAGGCATGTGTAACAACCTCCGGAACACTTTTCCACATTTTCCCTTCCTGGTCGATAAGTCCGGGTACCCTGGCCGGATCGGCGACAGTTCCCCAGCGCCAGTTATGCCATTCACTTGTAAGGGTCAGGTGAACACCCAGGTCGGGAGAATCCTGTGTTTTGGCCCATTCGACCATATCCATGGCAAATTCGCAGGGTACCATAACTGCTGCTGACCTGATGTCACCCGTTTCGAAATAGTTCTTTACTGCAATGTTGGCCTCTTCGCACATTCCGGCATCATCGCAATGAAGGATTATGACCTTACTGCCCTTGGGGAATCCGAGCTTTTCAGCATTTGTGACCTTTGAGGCGGATGCCCCGGCCTTCGACCGGTTGCATGAAGGCATCAGGATCAGCGAAACAGGGATAAGGAACAATGAAATGATCCTGGGAATGAGGCTTACAGTATTTATTTTCATGTTATTTGATATTATTGATTTTGCTTTATGGTTTTACCGCAAGAGAATTCATTTTTATAAGCCGGATCTTCAGTCGTCATTTATTGTTTCCGTCAGTTTCTTTACAACCCTGAATTGCTGGAAGAACTCTTTCGCTATCACTCTAAGCAGGGTGTAAACCGGTACGGCGAAAAGCATCCCTACGAAGCCTGCCAGGCCGCCGCCTATTATTATCACAAGAAATATCTCCAGTGGGTGCGATTTGACGCTTCTTGAGTAAATCACGGGGATTAGGATATTATTGTCGACGAAGTTAACGGCGGCAAAGGTGCCCACCAGTTTCAGGGATGCAGGCAGGAGTTCATCATAAGCTCCGGCGGCCATGATGGATATTGTCCCCAGTATCAATCCGATAACACCGCCGATGATAGGGCCGATGTATGGTATTATATTCATAAGGCCGACGAAGAACCCGATAAGGAGGGCATTATGAAAGCCGAATATCTTAAGCACTATTGCGACAAGCGACATTACGCCAATCACTTCCAGAAGAACACCGAGATAATAGCGGATCAGCAGATTCTTCGAATCTTCAACTACCTTTCTTGTAGCGTGGTGATGTTTTTCGGGAATGAAAAGCAGCAGTCCATCCTCAAAAAGGTTTTCATCCTTCAGGAAGAAAAATGAAATAAAGAGGATTGAGAATATACCCACGAAAATATTTCCTGCGGTGCTGATAAATCTTCCGAGAGCAGCCCCAATGCTTCCAAGGTTGACTAGTTCCCTTATCCTTGCAACAGCGAACTGGCTGAGGGTTTCATTATCGGGGATCGCTCCCAGATTGTGAAGCATTTCATCGAGCCGGTCGAGAGGTCCCTGCAGATTTACGGCGAGTGCATTTACATCGATGGATGATATTGTTTCAGCCTGTTTGATGATCAGCGGGACTATTACTGACAGGAATCCTGCACCGATAAGAACCAGAACAAGCAATGAAAGCAGGGCGCTTGCAATCCTTGGCATTCTGAGTTTGCCTATGCGGATCCTGTCGAACAGTTTCACCAGGGGTTGCCCGATAAAAGAAACCATGGCGGCTATCAACACCCATATTATTATGTATGAGAATCTCCACAGGAGATATCCCAGGATGAAAAGCACAAGAACATATCCTGTATACTTGAGAACCTGTTTCATTCGTGCCGGGGTTAATCAGGCTATAAATTTATAAAAAAACGGATAACCGGGATTTTTTTGTTGGCTTCCCTTTATGCCGTCAGGAGGTTTTTTCATCCCTGGTGGTGTTGATCCTGAAAAGCTTGAAAATGTCGACAACGACTATCGGGATGAGCGACATTGACAACACTGCAATCCAATGGTTCCTGTCGAGTTCAACAAGGCTGAAAGCCTCCCTCACAGGTTCCACAAGAAGTACGAGAAGGGCGAGACCTGCAGAAGCGGCTATAGCTCCGATAAGCGGTTTGTTTTTCAGAGGGCTTATTGCCAGTGAGGATCTTGTATTTGAGTGAAGGTTACGGACATGTACAAGCTGGGCAAACATAAGAGTTGCAAAAGCCATCGTTTGTCCGAGCTGGACTCCCTGTTCCCTGAGGCCAATAATGAAAGCTGCAAGAGGAATCGCCCCTATCATGATCCCCTGATACATGATTCTCCAGATCATCCCGTTAGTCATGAATCCTTTCTTCGAATTCCTTGGTTTTCTGTTCATGATTCCTTCCTCTGCGGGGTCGACGCTCAATGCAAGTGCAGGAAGAGAGTCAGTTACAAGGTTTACCCAGAGGATATGGATCGGGAGAAGCGGTGTTCCGAGGTTCAGAACCGAGGTTACAAGCAGAAGAAATATCTCTCCAATGTTTGTTGAAAGAAGGAACTGGACAGCTTTGAGGATATTGTCGTATATCCGTCTTCCTTCCTCAACTGCCGAAACTATAGTGGCAAAATTGTCGTCAGTGAGGACCATGTCGGAAGCTCCCTTTGCCACATCGGTTCCGACAATTCCCATTGCGGCTCCTATATCGGCCTGTTTGAGAGCCGGTGCATCATTGACGCCATCTCCTGTCATGGCGACCACTTCACTATGCGACTGCCATGCCTTGACGATTCTCACCTTATGTTCGGGTGCCACTCTTGCGTAAACTGAATATTTCGACACATTTTCCCTGAATTCCTTATCATCCATTTTTTCAAGCTCTGCTCCGGTTATTGAAAGGTCACCGTCGCGGAAGATCCCTATCTGGCGGGCAATAGCCATTGCAGTGCTTTTGTGATCGCCGGTTATCATTACCGGCCTTATTCCGGCTGTGTTGCATCTGGAGACTGCGTCAATCACTTCCGGCCGGGCCGGGTCGATCATTCCGAGCATTCCCGTGAAAACGAGTCCCGCTTCAATATCCCCGATATGGACTTTTGCCGGAGGTTCCGGAAGGTCCTTGTAGGCCATTGCCAGAACCCTGAGGGCCGAATTTGCCATCTTCTCGTTGGCCTCACTGATCTTCTGCCTGTCGTCTGCTGTTATAGGGCGAACCTCTCCTTCAATTATTATCCTGTCGCATACACTCAGAACTTCATCGAGACCTCCCTTTACGTTCACCCTGGTGCTGTCATCGGGCATCCTGTTCACGGTTGTCATCCTCTTTCTTTCCGAATCGAAGGGGATCTCGGCAATTCTGGGATATTTCTTTTCCACATCATCCTTGTACATCGTGTAAAGAGTACCGAAGTCAAGAAGGGCTGTCTCGGTCGGATCGCCGGTGAGCTCAAACTTACCGTCCTCATTCGTCCTTATCTGTGCATCGGCGCAAAGAAGGGATATAAGCAGAAGCCTGTTTTCCTCATCATTCAGAACGGTTGCCGGAGAAGTTCTGTTAATAACGTCATGTTTATGGTTCACGTAAGCTTCCACTATGGTCATCCTGTTCTGGGTGAGAGTGCCTGTTTTATCGGAGCAGATCACTGTTGCGCTTCCCAGTGTCTCAACTGAGGGAAGAGTGCGGATTATGGCGTTTCTTTTTACCATTCTCTGAACACCTATTGCAAGCACCACCGTTGAAACTGCCGGCAGCCCTTCGGGAATTGCAGCCACTGCCAGACTGACTGCGGTCATGAACATGCTCATAATGGAGTTGCCATAGAGAACTCCTACAGCAAATATTACAGCACAGATGCTGAGGGCAGCTATCCCAAGTACTTTCCCGAGCTGCTCAAGTCTTCTGCTCATGGGAGTCTCAGTATCGACGGTCTCCTGCAGAAGGTTTGCTATCTTACCCACCTCGGTAAACATTCCAGTGGCAACAACTATTCCCCTTCCCCTTCCGTAGGTAACCATTCCGCTTGAGAATGCCATGTTGGTTCTGTCGCCGAGGGCAATATCGTTCCGGTCAATTGTTCCGGTATTTTTTTCCACAGGGACCGATTCCCCTGTAAGAGCTGATTCCTGGACTTTAAGGTTTACAGCTTCAGCAAGCCTGAGATCGGCAGGGATCACCCCTCCTGTTTCAAGGATAACAATATCTCCGGGAACCAGTTCCCTGGTCGGAACTTCCATTATTCCCCCTTCGCGAAGGACTTTTGTAATAGGTGCGGCAAGGTTTTTAAGAGCTTCAAGCGACGATTCTGCCTTTCTTTCCTGTATTGCCCCCACAAGGGCATTCAGGATAAGGATGCCGAGGATTACGAAGGTGTCGAGGAGGCCTTCACCTTCCATAACACCAACCACTCCGGATATTATGGCGGCTATAAGAAGGATAATGATCATGAAGCTTTTAAACTGGGCAAAGAACATCCCCGCGAACGATTTTCTTTTCTTTGAGGCAAGCTGATTGTATCCGTGCTCTGCAAGCCTGCTTTTCACCTCATCGTTTTTCAGCCCCGATGTCAGATCAGTTTTAAGATCATCAGTTATGTCACTGACTTCCCTTCTGTAATATTCTGTCATATGGATCTCTTGTTATAATTCATGCAAAAGTAAGTAATCGAATCTGATTATTTTAGAAGGGATGACAATAGCAGGAGTCTGAATGAAGGAAAATACAGTTCTGTATTCATCGGTGACAAGTGAGGATCAGCCAGTCGCTAAAATATTCCATTCGGCAAAGCTGGTCAAACCAAAACATGTATCTGCTTCATTTGAATAAATATGAAATTCCGGGAACGGCCCTTTTGAAAGATCCTTCAGGTCACAATCATTAATATCCCGAATGCTATCATTCCGATTGCATACCACCACCGGATCGGGCCTTCGGTAGTTCCGAAGTTAACATTGGCAAGATAACGGGGCCCGATAAGGGCTCCGATAACGGCTCCCGAAGTTAGGCAATATACTAGTGTCAGATCTATCTGACCCACAAGGAAATGTGCTCCCAGTGCAGAAAGGGTATTTACAGCAGATACCATCAGTGAAGTCCCGACGACTATCTTTATAGGCATTCTCAGGGTAAACAGGCCTGCCTGAACGGGAGCTGTTCCGGTTGTTCCGAATGTGCCGGTTATAATTCCTGCCAGGAAACCAAACACGGAACCCCTGGTGATTTTTTGAAAAAGGGAACCGTTGTTTTTTTCCTTACCATTTTCAATATCCCTTTTCTCCTTCCTCTGGCTGAGAATCATCAGCAGGGCAATCAATATCGAATATGATCCAAAGCTCACCTTAAGCTGGTTTGTTGTGAGGAGCCTTGTGATGGATGCTCCCGACATTGCACCTGCAATCCCGGCAATGGCAAAAGCCACGGCAAGCCGTATGTCGGCGTTTCCCTTCCGGTGGTGGCCGAAAGAGCCAACGATACAGATCGGAAGGGTAGCTGCCAGAGAAGTTGCAACGGCTATCTGGGCGGGCACTCCGAAAAGCATGGTAAGTACAGGGATGAAAAAAAATCCGCCGCCGCCGCCGATCACTGTTCCGAAGAATCCTATAATGAATCCAATCAGGGGAAGCCAGAGGTATGAATTTTCAAATTGCGAATGAAATATCATCAGGAAGGAAGGTTCATTCCCTGCAAATATAATTATGAATATCAGATATGGAAACACATTAAGCACTCTTATAACGTGTCAGTTGATTTTTCTTTCAGCCTATCCCGTCAGGTTTCAGAAGAGAAATGCAGCATCAGGGCAAGGACATCTGTACAGGGGGCAGAAATTCCCGGGGATTTCGGTTGTATCCGGATGCCGGAATATTGTCGGCAAAGTATCAGCTGCATCGTCTGAAAAGTATATCTGACAGTGCCCCAGGTGTGTTTTTCCTGTAAGGTTCGGGTAAGTTCAGGCTGAAATGTTTTAGGAAAATTCCTGAAACAAATCAGAACTCCTGCCAGGGTCCTTTTTAGATCATGAAACTTAGTCAGTTATTCATATGGTTTGATTATAAAATATTTGCAAAATAGGCTAATAATTAGTAGGTTTAATGAAATTTGTAAAAATTAGCAATATGTCAAAGAAACTACTCCTTTTGCTGGGTATTTTAGCGACGATTATTGCTGGTGCGCTTCTTTACTGGAAGTATGTTTGTGATTGTGGCGGCGGGGCGGGAACCGGTAAAGAGGTTGCAGCCGGCAAGGCTGTTGCCGAGGTACCTCAAGAACAAACAGCTGCAGTTGCCGATTCAACCCTGAAATGGACCGCTGTAATGGAAAAGTACAATGCTGGTCCGGTGACTGGTTATTTCAAGGTAAACAGCTCGGTGGCGGAGCTCAGTGAGACTGAGAGGCAGAAAGTCAGTGAACTAAAGGATTACATGAACAATGTCTCCGGAGCGGCAGTGACTGTTACCGGGCATTCCGACATTACCGGGAGTCATGAGCTGAATATGAGGCTTGGACAGGCTCGGGCTGAAGCGCTGAAAGCATTTCTGATCAGGGAAGGAATTTCCGGTGACCGGATCACATGTCAGTCCCGTGGTCCGGATGAGCCTGCTGCTGACAACAGCACCCCTGAGGGGAGAGCCAGGAACCGGAGAGCAGTTGCAATAATTAATAAATAATCCAAAAACTAAAGCATATGTGTTTCCTATGTATTCTTATACCCGTTCTTGTCGGCCTCATTTGTGCGCTTCTGGGCTACCTTCTGGGCCGGCATATTTTCAAGCCTGTTGCTGACCGGCTTCGTGAGGAGCTTGCTATATGTTCAAAAGAAAAGGAAGATCAGCTGAAGCTTTTCAATTCGCTGAAAACCGAACATGATGATCTGAAGATCAGATTCAATACCCTTCAGTCGGATTTTGCAGACTACAGGGTAAGATTTGCCTCCATTCTGCCTGAAGATGTACCCTTTGATGAAGTCATGGCTGCCTCCGTCTTCAGAAAGAAGATAGCCAGGGACGATCTTAAGATTGTTGAAGGCATAGGTCCCAAGATAGAAGAATTGTTCCATTCTGCAGGAATAAAGACCTGGAAAGACCTTGCTTCGGCTACCGTGGAGAGATGTCAGCAGATCCTCGATGAAGCCGGTGACAATTACAGGATACACAGACCCGATACCTGGCCGAAGCAGTGTGAACTGGCTTATCTTGGTAAATGGGCCGAGCTTAAGGAATGGCAGGACAGTATGACAGGCGGTAAGGAGTGATCGCCCCTGAACAGGTAAGATTTGCCCTTTTCCGTACTTTCAAGTCCGGTAACAATATCTTTATATCTTAATATCAGGGGATTACCAAGCTTTGAGGTTATTATTGCCTGTTTGAGTTTTCCATCTTCCCAGTCGATATCGACCTCAAAGCCTCCACGGGCCATTATCCCGTGAATGTAGCCTTTTTGCCATGCTCCGGGAAGAGCAGGGAGCAATTCAATCTCACCTGCATGACTCTGAAGGAGCATTTCTGTAATGCCTGCCGTACCTCCAAAGTTGCCGTCGATCTGGAAGGGCGGATGGTTATCGAGAAGGTTTGGGAGGGTCGAATTTCTGATGAGAGCAAGCACATTTTCCCAGGCTGAGTCGCCGTCCTTCAGACGGGCAAAGAAATTAACAATCCAGGCCCGGCTCCATCCTGTATGTCCTCCCCCGTGTGAAAGCCGGTATTGTATGGTTTTGCGGGCAGCTTCGAGCAATTCAGGATTTCTCTGTGCCGTTATCTGGTTCCCCGGATGAAGGCCGTAAAGGTGCGAAATATGACGGTGACCCGGTTCAGCTTCTTCAAACTCCTCAGACCATTCCATGATACGGCCGTCCGAACCGGTCTGAATCGGAGTGAGCCTCTCGAGTGTTTTTTCCATCTTTTTCCTGAAGCTCCTGTCGGCATCGAGGATCGATGAGGCCTGGATTGTATTCTGAAGCAGGTCGCGTATTATCATGTGATCCATTGCAGGGCCCATCACCAGGCTTGCGGTACCTTCACCTCCGGGGATCCTGAACCTGTTCTCCGGCGATACCGAAGGGCCTGAAACCAGCAAACCTGTTTTCGGGTTTGTAACAAGCCAGCCGGTGCAGAATTGCGCCGCTTCCCTCATTATGGGGTAAGCCTTGTTCCTAAGGTATGCAGTATCACCTGAAAAAAGGAAATGGTCATAGATATTCTGGCAGCTCCAGGCAATACCCATCGGCCACATTCCATAGACAAGGGCTCCCAGGGGTTCTGTATAATGCCACACATCGGTTGTGTAATGTGCGGCTATTCCTTTCATCCCGTACACCTCTTCCGCCGTCCTCCGGGCACCAGGCCGGAGGTCGTTTATGAACTCTGCGAAGGGCAGCGACAACTCGCCAAGGTTGGTTATCCCGGCCGGCCAGTAGTTCATCTGGATATTAATGTTGATATGATAGTCGGCACTCCATGGCGGAGTCAGTCCGTCGGCCCATATTCCCTGAAGGTTAGCAGGAAGGTTCCCCGGACGGGAACTGCTTATGAGCAGGTACCTGCCGAACTGATAGTAAAGTTCAATAAGGTCTGTATCGACATAACCGTTCTGCATGGCTGTAACCCTTGCATCGGTGGTAAAAAATCTTCCATCGCCTGAACCCAGTTCAATGGATACCCTTTTAAACAATGACTGGTAATCTTCGATATGTTCTTTCTTTACAGAGGAGTAGTCATCGGACGAAATTTTATCCATTGTCGAGACACTAGATCCGAGAGGATCATTTCCGCGATAGCTGGTTGCTGCCGTAATAAAAAGGGTTACGGAGTCAGCCCCTGAAACATTTATGCTGTCGCCGGCGGAGTTAAGATTTCCCCCTGAATTTATTATCCGGAGCAGGGCTTCCATTTTGACCCCGTTCCCGTTGCCGACATGTTCACTCATTCTTATCTGGTTCCCTTCTGCCCTGACGCCGGCCATCTTTCCGGGACGTGAGAGCCGGGCAGTGAAAGTAACTGACCGGGGCCTGTCAGCTGTTAATCTTATAACAATGGCATCTCCGGGAGTCGTAGCGAATATTTCTCTCCTGAATGTTGTTCCTTCTGAACGGTAAGTAACTGCAGCTATTGCTTCTTCGATATCAAGTTCACGCCGGTATCCGGTTGCTTCAGCGGGATGTCCGAAATCCAGCAGAAGGTCGCCGAGAGTCTGGTAGCTCGAAGCCATATCTCTTTTGAACTGCCCCATTATTCCTTTCTGAGCCAGTTTTTCGGCCTCTGCATATTTCCCTTCAAAAAGAAGCCTTCTTACTTCAGGAAGGTTTTTCCTTGCATCGGGATTAGCATCCCAGCGTGGAGAGCCTGTCCACACAGTCTCTTCGTTAAGCTGAAGACGTTCTTCGGAGATACCGCCGAAGATCATTGCTCCGAGCCTTCCGTTTCCGACCGGGAGAGCCTCGTTCCAGTTTCCGGCCGGACGGTTGAACCAGATTGTCATGTCCTGAGGATGCTCCTGTGAAAAGACGGGCACGGTGGAAAGCAACATGAGTACTGCAGGCAGTGAAAGATATTTCAGGTTCATAGTTAAAAGAAAGGATAGGCCATGGGAAAAGGACATTCTGTTAAAAGAAAAAAGGACATGCTGTTAAAAGGAAGAAAGGACATGCTGAAAAAAGCAAGGACATGCCATGGCATGTCCTTATTTCTTTACTTTTTCAGGAGGTCTCTGATTTCGGAAAGGAGTTCCTGGTCTTTTGTAGGAGCCGGTGGTGCGGCAGGAGCCTCTTCCTCTTTCTTTTTAGCAGCGTTAATGATTTTTACTATCATGAAAATAGCCCATGCCACGATTAGGAAATCTATAACTACCTGCAGGAAGCTTCCATAATTCCAGGTTACTGCGGGTGCAGTTTCGGTAGCGGCTTTCATAACCAGTTTAAGGTCGGTGAAATTAACACCTCCGAGAAGAAGCCCTATTGGCGGCATTATGATGTCACTCACAAGTGATGACACTATTTTCCCGAAAGCGGCACCAATGATGATACCTACGGCCATATCGACCATGTTGCCTTTCATTGCAAAGGCTTTGAATTCGTCAATAATTTTCATGTTGTCAGGTTTAAGTTGGTTAATATCAGAAATTATATGAAAATCCTACTCCGAGAAGTTCCTTGAACTGGGTACGGGGGCCAGGCGCTTCGGTCGATTCAAAGATTCCGTTATCATTCCTGTCGACAGGGACCTTTATATCATCATCATAAATGAGAACCGTGTTGAAGCTAACGGACAGGTATTTGTTTACTTTGAGGGCAATGAGGTTTTCCCACATAACGTCAATATTCTGGGGATTGTTTGCGTAATTCGAGAAAAGGTCGATTTTCGATGTCAGGGCAACGTTTTTGAGGAATTCCGTTGTAAAGTCATTTTTTGTAAAAGCAGCTCTTAAATAACCGCCGAGCTCGCTTCTCGATTTCTCGCCGGGATTTACTCCGAAAGCTCCGGCGGCAGACAATTCGTCATCGTTGACAAAGGTGAATTTGGCGGTAAAGGGAGCAATGAAAGCTGAAAAATTAGGATTTGGTTTAAAATCGAGCCCTGCCGCCAGAAGAAGGTATGCAGGTGAAAAGATATCGGAGATCCTTTTTTCGGTATCGGGATATTTGTAACCGGGTCTCATCTGCGTCCTGAAATTAAGAAGGGCGGAATAGTAGACATTTTTAAAGGCTTCCCTTCCGTATTTGGAAAGAAAGTCGATTTTGTCATCCGTTTTCATAACATCTCCCTCTTTCCCCTGTTTCAGTAATCCGTATCCAAGGTCGAGAGTGTTGTCCCAGGCTGATTTGTCTTTCTTATAGTTTGCAAAAGCACTGAATATCCCGTTAACAGCCACTGAGTTCTGTCCTCCTGCCGCCCAGTTGTTAAGGGATGTCTGTGCAAAGTTGAGCGCAAACACGCCCCCTTTCTTCCAGCCCATTATTGTATCGGCGTTTACTGTCTTCAGTTGTTTCTCGGCATCAGTTACCTGTGCGGCAGCATTGGAAAACAGCAGGATCAGGGCTATACCTGCAGAAAATGATTTAAATCTCATAGTAGAAAATGGGTTTTGTTTAGGAAAAAGAGAAAAATAAACCGCGAGGTACGCTCGCGCGCTCTCCGCGGTTATTGCACTGGAGCAAAAATCAAACAGGCCTATTTCTCGACCTCTTTGACTTCAGCTTTAACAGCGTTTCTTTTAACTGATTCTATTCCGTTGTCGCGGCCGCTTTCGCTTTTATAGTTCTGGCTTGTGCCGATAATCTGGCTGTTGGCAGCCGTAAGTGCGAAACGGAACATGTTTGTAGGGGTTGTTGTCTTTGTGAATCTTTTGGGATCGGAGGAATTTTTCTTTACCGATTCAATGCCGTTCATGCATGATGCTTTGCTCGAATAACCTTCGCTGCTCAGAATAGTCTGCCCATTATCGGCTTTCAGACGGAAACGGAATTCCTTGTCTTTTCCACTTTGATAAACTTCAAATTTTGCCATTGTAAACTGTTTTAGATTAATTAGTTAATCACTTTATGCCGTTTATGCAATCTTACTTTTTTCAAATATAGCAAAATTTAATGTTTTTTAATATATCTGATTAATTATATATGAACATTCGGGTGTTTTTGAAAAGTAGCTCTAAAATACTAAATTGCACTCTTGCGAATAGCCGCGACTAATAATCATAAAAAATGGATAAGAAAGAACTTTTCAGGACGCACATAAACGATGGATACACATCCAAGGGCGATGCCATTATTCTTGGAGCAGCGATGATAGATGGTGAAACACTGACAGGGGCTCATGTAAAGGTCCCCTTAAAAACAATGAACAGGCACGGGCTGATAGCAGGAGCTACCGGTACAGGAAAGACAAAGACACTACAGGTAATCTCAGAGCAGTTGTCGGAAAGAGGCGTTCCTGTTCTGCTTATGGACGTTAAAGGAGATCTGAGCGGTATTGCCAGGCCGGGAGAGGAGAAGCCATTTATAACCGACAGGATGGCAAAGATCGGTCTCCCCTATAGGACAAGCGGATGTCCTGCTGAGCTGATGACCCTGTCGAAGCAGGATGGTATAAGGATGCGTGCCACGATATCGGAATTCGGACCGGTTCTTCTTTCAAGGATTCTGGGCCTTAATGACACTCAGGGGGGAGTTCTTTCGGTGATCTTTAAATACTGTGACGATAACGGGCTTCCGCTACTCGACCTGAAGGATCTCAAGAAGATGATCCAGTTTGCAACGGAGGAGGGGAAAGCCGAGATAGAGCGCGAGTACGGAAAGATCTACTCGGCATCGAGCGGGACAATACTCCGGAAGCTGCTTGAACTGGAACAGCAGGATGCTGATCTTTTCTTTGGCGAGTTGTCGTTCGACATAAGCGATCTTATGAGGCGTGACCGTAACGGGAACGGTTATATAAACATAATCAGGCTCACCGACATTCAGGACAAGCCCAAGCTTTTCTCGACCTTCATGCTTTGCCTTCTGGCAGAGGTTTACAATGAAATGCCCGAGAAGGGAGATACAGAAAAGCCGGAGCTGGTAATTTTCATCGACGAAGCACATCTTATCTTCAACGAGGCGAGCAAGACCCTCCTGAACCAGATCGAGACTATTGTAAAGCTTATCAGGTCGAAAGGTGTTGGAGTCTTTTTTGTGACTCAGAATCCCATGGATGTGCCAAATGCAGTGCTTGCCCAGCTCGGGCTTAAAGTTCAGCATGCCCTGCGTGCTTTTACGGCTGTCGACCGTCAGGCCATCAAGCTGACGGCAGAAAACTTTCCTATTTCAGATTTTTACAAGACTGATGAAGTACTCACATCGCTGGGAACCGGAGAAGCCCTGGTTACGGCACTGAATGAGAAGGGAGTGCCCACGCCTCTTGCCGCCACAATGATAAGGGCTCCTCAGAGCAGGATGGATATCCTCACTGTTGAGGAGATCGATTCCATCAACAGATCGTCGGAGCTGGTAAGCAAATACAATAAAGTCATTGACAGGGAAAGTGCCTTTGAGATACTTTCAGCCAAGATAGATCGTTCGCGGAAGGTTCTGGAGGAGGAAGCTGAGCGGAAGGCAAGGGAAAAGGATAGGAGGGGAACGACCCGTACAACCTCAAGAAGGAGCGTTGCCAGGAGCCCTGTTGTAAAAGTTCTCACGAGCGCGACCTTTATCAGGGGAGTTCTTGGTATAATGAAGAAAGTGATTAAATAGACAGGGAAAGGCCCCTTCCGGTATTACTCGTGAAGGGGTCTTTTCTTAAGCACGCCACCCTTGGCATTGCTCACGGGGAAGCAGTAAATAAATGCATTTTCATCGACTTCGCTGACAAGTTTTTTGACCTTTCCTATCTCCAGCCTTGTAACTATAGTGAATACAATTTCAATATCTGCAACATTTTCCACATCGGCCTTTTTCCCTATCAGACTTCGTTTCCCTTTGTAGATTGTCAGGCCTCTTCCGAATTTCGTCATCAGAATCCGCTTTACCCTGGAGCTTTTTTCCGATATTATTGTTACACCTGTGTATTCTTCAACCCCCTCAACAATGTAGTCGATTGTTTTTGAGGCGGTAATATAGGTAAGAATCGAGTACAGCGCAGGTTCAATACCGAGAATGAATGCCGAGCAGCTGAAGATTATCACGTTAAAGGCCATTATCATGTCGCCGATGGAGGTTTCGCTTTTTCTCCAGACATAGAGGGCAAGTATCTCCGTTCCATCGAGAACCCCTCCCCCGCGTACCGAAAAACCCACTCCGGCTCCGAGGAAAAGCCCGCCGAATATTGCTATAAGGACCTTGTCATGTGTTATTACAGGGAAATTGACTGTGGAGAGCACAAATGCAAGCCCTGCTATGGCAATAAAGGCCCTGAATGCGAATGTCTTCGATATCTGGCTGTATCCCAGTATTATAAATGGAAGGTTTATGATGAAGATAAGGAGGGGAAGCGGAAATCCGCTGGCAAAAGAGACAAGGAGAGAGATACCGGTCACTCCGCCGTCGATGAACTGGTTTGGAATGAGAAATCCTTCCAGACCGAAGCTGGCGGAAAATATTCCAAGTATTATTAACCCGAAACTTTTTAAATTCTCTTTAAGAGATACAGACATTGAATTATTCAGGCTTCTTTCGATAACCTAATAATAACGTCTTTAAGAGCAGGTTATTTTCTTACGGCAATACTGTCTACAATATATCTTGAATCGCCTCTCCATGGCACGGCTCCCTTCTTCTCAATATAATGGACAATAACGTTCTGTCCCTGGAGGGTGTCGAATTTAATGTCCATATCCTCTTTTTTTACGGAGAAATTAAACTTTTCCGAGGCTATGGCAACATTTGAGGTGCTGGCCACGCTGCTGAGGATCAGTTC
>MTKZ01000210.1_pt1 | contig 64437 bp, 54 predicted proteins | sample 1042781 | NCBI WGS metagenome assembly MTKZ01 (sample SAMN06212207, study PRJNA360539) | anaerobic digester metagenome | biome: Wastewater treatment plant; material: sludge; isolation source: anaerobic digester fed with sludge from wastewater treatment plant | place: Denmark: WWTP Viborg ... | reverse complement strand
TCCATCCTGGCGGTAGATCCGACACCGCGATGGTATCATCACCACGCTTCTTTTGTGCAGGCACAGATGCATTTTAATGAACATCGTGAGGAATACGAAGGTGTATCACTAAGGCAGATCCGCGATGATTTCAAGACCAAAGGCAGTGTCGCCCATGATGTCGGTGCAATGCCCAAGGGTCATCCACTTCGCAACGTGAGTGATTACGCATGGTACAATAATAATTACTGGGTCGATCTGTATCCCAAACTGATGATGCGTGTGTTACGTAATGTAAAATTCACAGGGGATATGGAATTCCTCAGATCGAACTGGGAAACGATGAAGTTCGGACTGGATTCGTTGCTGAAACTTGATTTTGACAACGACGGGATCCCCGAAGGTCATCCGGACGATGTTAAAAATACTTTTGATAACCTTGTGCTTTTCGGCGCTGATGCGTATGATGCAACCCAATTCCTGGGCGGATGCCAGGCATTGATCAAAATGGCCCAAATGCTTGGCGAAAAGGGCGATGAGGAATACATCCGGGGAAAGTATGACAAAGCATGGAACAGTTTTGAGAAATTATGGCGCGAGGATGTAAATAAAAAAGGTGAGAAACTCGAATATTACGTTACCTGCTTTGATCCTGAAACAGGAAATACGAATACGGATGTATGGACCAATCAGCTTGACGCTTTATGGTACCTGACAGCCATTGGAGAGCCTCCCGCAATTCCGGAAGAACGGGTTAAAAAGATTCTCAAAGCTGTTTATGACACAAACCGCTCGTATATGGGATGGGCCATGTGCAAAACAAAGGATGGAGAGCCGGTTGAATCTGAACAGGGGCAGGATGTGTATACCACAACGAATTATGTTTTTGCCCAGTTGCTGGATTATTACGGTATGGTCGAGGAAAGCAAGGAGGTATACAAACATATGGATCGCGTAGTATTTAAGTATGCAAATACCCTGACAACTCCGGATAATCTCCGGGCAGAGCTGGAACTTGAAGCCGGTGAGAAAGAACCCTGTCCGCATTATATTGTGGCAGCATATCCCCGGCCCGGAGCCGTATGGTCACACCTGGTGATGAATCACATCAAGGATCTGCAGGCGAAAAACAAGACCATGACAATCGGGCCGGAAGACCTGATGCCTTTCTATCCCTGGTTGCTGAGTGACTCGGAAGAATAAAGTAAATAAGCACAAATTAATTCATTGACAAAAAATCAGAAGTCGGTTGGTATGACTAAAAAATATGATATCACATTTGTCGGGCACATGTGCTATGATGAGATCGTTCCGTTCGGTGGAACGCCACGTGTAGCTCCGGGAAGCGCTGTTTTATGCGGAGCCATGGTTGCCGCAAGAGTTGGCAGGAAGGTTGCCGTAGTTGCTAAAATGGCCAGGAAGGACGAGGAGATCCTTCAGCCCATGAAAGATCTGGGCATCGATTGTTATCTCATTCCCAGCGCAGAAACTTCGTATAACAGGGTTGTACACTTTTCCGCAAATGTCGATGAACGTGAAATGACCCTTATCAAATCGGCCGGGATAATCGACATTAAGGAAATTCCCGAATTGGATTCCACATGTGTTCACCTGGCGGGAATTTCGGATACCGAGTTTGACATGCCACTCATGAAGGAAATGAAAGCCAGAAATTTCCCAAGCCTGTCAGTTGATATGCAGAGCTTTGTTCGCCATATCAATCCCGTGACAAAAAACCACGAGTTCAGCGATGTGGCGGACAAGAAGGAAATTGCTGCAATGATGGACAAACTGAAACTGGATGTTGTGGAAGCCAAACTTCTTACCGGTACGGATGATCTTGAAAAAGCTGCAATAATCGTTGAATCATGGGGCTGTCCGGAAGTTTTGATTACGCATTCCGAAGGGGTGCTTGCGAGAGTCAAAGGGGAAACCTATTATGAAAAATTCTCCAACAACAGTGTAGCCGGCAGAACCGGCAGGGGCGATACAACATTTGCCGCTTACCTCTCACACAGACTGGATCACGAGGTCCGGGAGTCGTTGAAGTTTGCTGCTGCTCTTGTATCAATCAAAATGGAGACTCCCGGCCCGTTTAGCGGAACGCTTGATGATGTTTATAAAAGACTCAAAGAAAAACATTCCTGAAAGGAACAGGTATAACCGGGCCGGCAACAGCTCCTGCCAACCGGCCTGCAAGGAACAGCAAGGCAATTGCACTGTCACCGGAACTGTAGCCAATCTTCTCTTTAACAGATGATTTTATTGTTTCCGGTTGCATAAACAGTCAGTTAAATTTAAATCCGCAACCGATTGCAAAAAAATAGTTCAAAAATTTCAAAAATAGCGGTTTTCTTACTTATTTTGAAGAATTATGACCGGAATGAAGAAAAAAGGCGAGGTCACAATCTATGACATCTCCAGGGCTTTGAATATCTCTGCTTCAACGGTCTCGCGCGGCCTCAACAACAGTCCCCAGGTAAGGAAGGAACTGAGGAAAAAGATAATGCATACAGCCCAGGAGATGGGCTACCAGCATAATAAGTTTGCAGCAAACCTCAGACAGAAGCGCACGAGGACCCTCGGGGTAATAATTCCAAGGATTGACAGCCATTTCATGTCCACTGTAATCTCTGGAATGGAAAAGGTTGCAAACAACTCCGGCTACCAGCTGCTTATCAGTCAGAGTGAGGAATCTGCCGCCCTAGAGGAAGCCAATATACAGGCACTGTTCAACAGCCGCGTTGACGGTCTGCTCGTCTCCCTGTCCTATGAAACAAAGACAAAGGATGCTTTTGCCAACATTCTGCGAAAGGACATACCCCTGGTCTTCTTTGACAGGGTGTTTGATTGCGGCAACTGCGTCAGTGTCGTAATTGACAACTACAGGGCAGGATATGAGGCCACACAACACCTGGTTGACCAGGGTTGCAGAAAAATCGTGCATGTTGCAGGAAGCCTGAACAGGAACGTTTACAATGACAGGTATCGCGGATACCGTCAGGCGCTCATGGACAATTCAATGAACTTTGATGACAAGATGCTCATAATTACCGACCTGGGAGATGGTTCGGGGGTGTCCATAATCAATCATCTGCTGAATAACGGTACCATGCCAGACGGCATCTTCACAGCCAATGACAATTCTGCAGTATCTCTCATATGCGAACTGAAGCGAAAAGGATTCCGGGTGCCTGATGACATTGCCATGGTGGGGTTCAATGATGATCCGGTGTCACGGATCGTGGAGCCCAACCTGACAACGGTACGTTACCCGGGCAGGGCCATTGGCGAAGTGGCTGCATCCACAATGATAAGGATTCTTGAAGGCACACAGTATGAAAAGGTAAACTCCATCATCCTCAGCCATGAACTTATAGTCAGGCAGTCATCGCTGAGGAAGGGTCAATCATAACAGCCATGCATAAAATCTTAACTGTTCTCCTGACGATACTTCTTCTTGCACCGGTGGCACCGGCGCAGGCTGATGACGGCTACCGGCTCTGGCTCGGGTATAAGCCCGTAACTGACAGGGCCCGCCTGAAGGAGTACCAGAGAAGGTTAGAGAATGTAATGATAACGGGCAACTCACCGGTGCTGAGGACTGCCCATGATGAGTTCATTGCAGGTCTGGCGGAGCTCACCGGGCTGAAAATCACAGAGGTCAATTCCCTTGAGGGCCGGGGTATCGTCATTGCAGGAACATTCAGCTCGTCGCCCTTCGTTGCCTCACTTCTCCCTGATGTCGTTCCCGGAACCACGGGGGAGGAGGGCTATATAATACGAAGTATCAGGCAGGGGCGGAGAAACATTACAGTGGTTGCCTCCGAGGGCGACCGCGGGGTATTGTACGGTCTGTTTCATCTTCTCAGGATCATCAGCACCGAATCGCCGACAGGCAACCTTGACATCCTTGAGCGTCCGGCCACCGCACTGCGGCTTCTCAATCACTGGGACAATCTCGACGGAACTGTTGAGCGCGGTTATGCCGGCGGCTCAATCTGGAACTGGCATCTTCTGCCAGGTTATATTTCACCACGGTACACAGATTATGCAAGGGCTAATGCCTCAATAGGCATCAACGGGACAGTCCTCACCAACGTGAACGCCAATGCACTGGTTCTTACTCCTCAGTACCTTGGGAAGGTGGCCGCCCTGGCTGACGTTATGAGGCCTTACGGCATAAAGGTTTATCTGACTGCCCGTTTCAGCGCTCCTCAGGAGACAGGTAACCTCCCCACATCTGATCCGCTTGACCCTGCCGTGGCAGCCTGGTGGAAGGAGAAGGCGGCAGAGATCTATTCACTTATACCCGATTTCGGTGGCTTCCTCGTGAAGGCCAATTCCGAGGGTCAGCCCGGTCCACAGAATTACGGCCGGTCTCATGCTGACGGTGCAAACATGCTTGCTGACGCCGTCGCACCATATGGCGGGGTGGTCATGTGGAGAGCATTTGTATATGACAACAATGTGCCTGTTGACAGGGCAAAACAGGCATATAACGAATTCGTGCCGCTTGACGGCAAATTCAGGGACAACGTACTGGTACAGGTCAAGAACGGCCCCATAGATTTTCAGCCAAGGGAACCCTTCCATCCGCTCTTCGGCGCCATGACATCTACCCCCCTGATGATGGAGTTCCAGATTACCCAGGAGTATCTCGGCTGTGCCACTCACCTCGTATACCTTGCACCCCTCTTCAGTGAGGTGCTGGACAGCGACACATACGCTGCCGGCCCCGGATCGGAGGTCTCGAAGGTGATTGACGGCAGTCTTCACAACCACACCCTGACCGGCATAGCCGGGGTAGCAAACATCGGCAATGACAGGAACTGGACCGGACACCTCTTCGGCCAGGCCAACTGGTATGCCTTCGGCAGGCTGGCCTGGAATCCGGAGCTGTCACCTGCAGGGATAGCATCAGAGTGGATCAGGATGACAATAACACACGATCCGGACATAACCGGAGGAATAGAGGAAATGATGCTCGGTTCACGCGAAGCAGCAGTGAATTACATGACCCCCCTGGGCCTGCACCACATAATGGCCGAGGGGCATCACTGGGGACCGGGCCCGTGGGTGGACCGGGGACGCCCCGACTGGACGTCGGTCTATTATCACCGTGCTGACACGGCCGGAGTGGGATTTGACCGCACCACCTCGGGAAGTGATGCCGTGAGCCAATACTTCCCTCCCCTTGACTCGCTGTTCAATGATCCGCAGGCATGCCCGGAAAACCTGCTTTTATGGTTCCACCACCTGCCATGGTATCACGTGATGAAATCAGGAAGGACTCTGTGGGACGAAATGTGCCTGAAATACCAGGAAGGTGTGAATACAGTTAATGAATACCGTACATTATGGGAGTCCCTGAGGGGGCGGATTGATGACGGGCAGTTTGAACACGTGCGGCAGATGCTTGACATACAGGCAGATGAGGCACGGTGGTGGAAGGACGCATGTCTCCTTTATTTTCAGACATTTTCACGGATGCCCTTCCCTGATGGGGTGGAACAGCCACAGCATAGCCTGGAATATTACCGGGTATTGAAGTTCCATTATGTCCCGGGCATCTGAATATCCTATAACGAAGCATAACCTGACCTTATGAATGACAGACACTGGGATACCCTCCTTAAGATGATAAGAGGAGAAAAAACGCAGGAACCCCCCGTGGGATTTATTATAGACAGTCCCTGGCTTCCCGGCTGGTACGGCACCACTATACTTGAATACTTCTGTGACCCTGCAACATGGTTCGAGGCAAACCTTCATGCCATGAAGGTATTTCCTGACGTAATGTTCATTCCCGGTTTCTGGTCAGAGTACGGTATGTGCACCGAACCCTCTGCCTTCGGCACGAAGATGGTATGGACCGAGAACGATTTTCCACATCCGGTGAAACTGAACTGCACCACCGATGCTGTTGCTTCGCTGGCGAAGCCATGCGTGAAGACCGACGGGCTCCTTCCGTTTGTCATAAGCCGTATGGCCAAATACCAGGACAGGGTTAAGCAGTACGGCTGTCATTACCGGTTTGCCTCCAGCCGGGGCCCTCTTAACATTGCCTCGTTTCTGTTCGGCACAACTGACTTCATGATGGCGCTGGCGCTCACTCCCGATGAGGCGCAGAAAGCGCTTACGGTAATCACTGACTTTGTCATTGACTGGCTTGAGCTGCAGTATGAAAAGTTCCCTGACATTGAGGGAGTGCTGCTCCTCGATGACATTGTCGGCTTCCTGGGGCAGCCTGATTTTGAGACCTTTGTGCTGCCTCACCTGAAGCGCATCTACTCAACATTCAATCCGAAAGTGAGATTCTTCCACAATGATGCTGCAGGCCTCGTAACAGCTCCATACCTGAAGGAAATAGGCATAAACCTCTTTAACTTCAGCTTCAATCACAGCATTACTGAGATGAGGAAGTTATCCGGTGATGGCGTCATCCTTCTGGGCAACCTTCCTCCAAGGGATGTGCTTGCCATGGGTACTCCGGCCGATGTGGAGGCAGGCGTTATCAGCATGATGCGCGAGGCCGGTGACACCAGGGGAATTATCTGGTCTTGCGGGGGAGGAATGCCTCCTGATGCTTCTACGGAAAATATCCGTACATTTATCACCGCAGTAAGAAATTTTTCCTAATACAAATCCCGTATGCTATTACTTGGTATAGATCTTGGCAGCTCATCAGTAAAAGTCTCCGTTATTGACGGAGAAAAAGGGAGAGCTATCTCCTCAGCTTCTTATCCTCCATCAGAGATGGAGATTTCCGCACCTGCCCCCGGCTGGGCCGAACAGGATCCCGAACTGTGGTGGAAAAACTTCACCCTGGCATTGGCAGCATGCCTGAAGCCACTGGGAACCAAACGTAAGGACATAGGTGCAATCGGCATTTCATACCAGATGCACGGATTGGTGGTGGTTGACAAAAACAGAAAGGTACTCCGTCCTTCAATAATATGGTGTGACAGCCGGGCCGTGGAGACCGGTGAAAGAGCTTTTGACAGGCTGGGAAAAGATTTCTGCCTGCATCATTTGCTGAACTCTCCCGGAAATTTCACGGCATCAAAGCTTGCTTGGGTAAAGGAGAACGAACCGGATATTTACAGACAGATCTTCAAGATCATGCTTCCGGGTGATTACCTGGCCATGCGCCTGACAAATGAGATAAAGACCTCCGTTTCAGGCCTTTCTGAAGGAATTTTCTGGGATTTCATGAGAAATGAGATATCGGAAGAGTTACTTGACCATTACGGAATCTCACCTGACCTGCTTGCTGATGCCGTTCCTTCCTTCTCCCTCCAGGGAGAGCTGACGGCTGCAGTAGCTGCCGACCTTGGGCTTACTCCCGGCATACCGGTATCCTACAGGGCCGGAGACCAGCCAAACAATGCATTGTCACTCAACGTCCTGAAACCGGGAGAGGTGGCTACAACTGCCGGCACCTCAGGGGTAATCTACGGTGTTACTGACAGAACCCAGTTTGACCCGCTGTCAAGAATCAATACCTTTCTGCATGTTAACCATACCGAAAGGCTGACGCGCCTGGGGGTGCTGCTCTGCATCAACGGAACCGGCATTCTCAACTCCTGGCTGAAGAAGAATACCGGCGCCGGGCTGAACTACCCTGAGATGAATGATCTGGCTGCTGCAGTGGAGCCCGGAAGTGACGGACTGATCATCCTCCCCTTCGGCAATGGAGCCGAAAGGATGTTCCGTAACAGGGAAATAGGAGCTTCGGTACATGGCCTCAATTTCAATATCCACCGGCAGGGACATCTTTACCGTGCCGCACAGGAGGCAATAGCCTACTCATTCCGCTTCGGCCTTGAGATAATGAAGGAGACAGGCATTAATCCCACGGTGATACGTGCCGGTGAGTCAAACATGTTCCTGAGCAAGGTATTCAGGGACGTCCTTTCAAGCCTGACTTCGACAGTGATCACTTTGTACAATACCGACGGCTCCGTCGGGGCAGCCCGTGGCGCCGGGATAGGATGCGGTTTCTACAGGACGGATGAGGAGGCCTTCAGCGGCCTCGAGGTGACAGGCTCAAGCGAACCCGATCCCCGCCTGGCTATGATCTATGACGCGAGATATAATGAGTGGCTCGATATTCTTGAAAATCATCTTTATGAATAATTTTAAACCTATGGCAAAAAAAAGTAAAAGCGAAATTTTTCCCGGTATCGGGAAGATTCAGTATGAAGGAAGGGACTCAAAGAATCCCCTGGCATTTAAATGGTATGACCCCGAGGCAAAGGTGGGCGGAAAGAAGATGGAGGATATCCTTCGCTTTGCGATAGCTTACTGGCATTCCTTCTGCGGAGACGGCACTGACACCTTCGGTGCGAAGACAAGGGATTTCCCGTATGACGGGTTGGAAGGCGATGACAAGATCAAGGTCAAGCTTGACATGGCTTTCGAATTCTTTGAAAAGATAGGCGCTCCCTATTATTGTTTCCATGATGTCGACCTTGTTGGTGACGACGGATCAGTCTTCGAGATTGAAAAGCGTCTCGAAAAGTGGGTGCCGGTCATTAAGGCCAGGCAGAAGGAGACAGGAATGAAACTCCTGTGGGGCACGGCAAACGTCTTCGGGAATCCCCGTTACATGAACGGCGCTGCCACCAATCCTGATTTCAACGTGCTCACCAACGTTGCTGTACAGTTAAAGAATGCCATTGATGCAACAATTGCGCTGGGCGGACAGGGTTATGTCTTCTGGGGCGGTCGCGAGGGTTACCTCACTCTTCACAACACTGATATGAAGCGTGAGCTCGAGCACCTGGCAATGATGCTCACCATGGCACGTGACTATGCCCGCAAGAACGGCTTCAAGGGTAAGTTCTATATAGAGCCCAAGCCCATGGAGCCCACCAAGCACCAATATGACTATGATTCAGCCACAGTAATTGGCTTCCTGAGGCACTACGGCCTCGACAAGGACTTCGCCCTTAACGTGGAGGTCAACCACGCCACCCTTGCCGGCCACTCTTTCCAGCATGACCTGCAGACGGCAGCCGATGCCGGCATGCTCGGCAGCATTGACGCCAACAGGGGAGACTACCAGAACGGGTGGGATACCGACGAGTTCCCGACAAACATAAACGAGATCACCGAAGCGATGCTTGTAATCATGATGGCCGGAGGCTTCAAAACCGGCGGCATCAATTTTGATGCCCATGTGCGCCGCAACTCCACTGATCCGGAGGATCTCTTCATTGCCCACATCAACGGCATGGACACCTTTGCCCGTGGCCTGGTAATTGCAGACCGCATCCTTAAGGATTCAGATTACCTGAAGATGCGTAAAGCAAGGTATGCTTCATTTGACAAGGGCAGCGGCGCTCTCTTTGAGAAGGGCAAACTGTCCCTCGGGGATCTTCGTGAGCTGGCCAAAAAGGTTGGTGAGCCGAAAAAGATCAGCGGCAAGCAGGAGCTTTATGAGCAGCTGATTAACATGTATATCATCTGACAGATCAATGGCTGTCTTCACGCCCCTCCGGCGCTGGCAGCCTGCATTCCGTCCTTTCAGCAGGCAGCCTGCCGGAAAGCAATTGCTTGCACTGACAGAGAGGATCGTCAAAGGTCCGCTCTTCGGATGCAGGATGTGCGGCAACTGCCTGCTGCAGGAGACAGCATTTATCTGTCATATGGCGTGTCCCAAGGGGATCCGCAACGGCCCATGCGGCGGGGTGAACAATGGCTACTGCTATGTTGACCCCGCACGCCGCTGCGCCTGGCACCTGATTTATGAGCGGTCACGGCGCATGCATCGTGAGCACAGGCTTCTGGAGGTGCTGCCACCCGTTGACTGGGACAGGGCCGGAACGGAGACATGGGGCGAAGTGGTGCGCACGGCACGAAAAACAGGCATCGGGAAAATTCTTGTCCCCTCCCGGAGGAAAGGCCGGACAATGGGCAACATGCTTGAGGAAAGTGTCTTCAAACCCATCCGACAGCCCGACTGGTGGAAAGGTGACACCGAGTACCATCCTCCCGTAGTTTCCGGGCCTCAGTCGGCACTCGAGGCAGAGTTGCGCAGCGGCAGGTTCGTCGTCACTGCCGAGGTGACGCCGCCGCTTACGGCCGCCACGGCGAGGCTGCGTGAAAAGATACTGACGGTCATGCCTTATGTCTCGGCAATCAACTTTACTGACGGGTCATCAGCGGTACCGAGAATGTCAAGCGCTGCCTGCTCCGCCGTGGCAGCCTCACTCGGGGCCGACCCGGTGATGCAGATCTCGGCCCGCGACAACAACCGCAACAACCTGCAATCTCTGGCCATTGGCGCCAATGCCCTGGGGGTGTACAACATACTCTGCCTCTCGGGCGACAGCCCCCGGGTCGGACCCGCACCACGGAGCAACATGAACATCATCGACGTCGACTCGGTGCAGATGCTCTGGTTATTGAGAAGGATGCGCGATGAAGGCATTTACCTCGATGGAAGGGAGATAAAGAACAGGCCGAAGCTCTTCCTCGGCGCTGCTGCAGCCCCATTTGCACTCGATCCGGTCATGCAGGCCATCCGTATACGTAAAAAAGTCAATGCCGGGGCGCAGTTCCTTCAGACAAACCTGGTATTTGATCCTGACCGCCTCGATCCATGGCTGGAACAGCTTGACATGGAAAACCTCCTGGATAAGGTTTTCATTCTTGTGGGTATCAGCCCCCTGAAGTCGCTCTCCATTGCCCGGTACCTGAATGAGAAAATCCCGGGAGTGACAGTGCCGGAGAGGGTGATGCAGAGACTGGCAGATGCCGGTGAACGTTTCGCCGAAGAGAGCATCGCCATCACCGTTGAGACACTGTTGAGGCTGAAGTCCAAAAAGGGAATCAGTGGCGTACATATAATGCCACTGGGCTGGGAAGATGCCCTTCCTCATATAATAGAAAAAGCAGCTCATGAAACTACTGACCTCAAGGGAGCTGGCCAGGGCCGCCAATCTTGACATACCGGGCGGGGTGGTGATTGCCAAAGCCCTGATGCAGATATTTCGCTATAACAAGCTGAACAGGGTCTACACAAATACCTATGACAATGATCCGGCAGTCTTTATCAATTCCATCCTTGACCACCTTGACATCAGGTACGATATACCCGACAAGGACCTCGAAAATATTCCGCTGACGGGCCCCTTCATTACGGTCTCAAACCATCCCTTCGGTGGAATTGACGCCCTGATACTTTTGAAGATACTTGCCCGCCGGCGTTCTGATGTCAGGGTGATGGCCAACTTCCTGCTGCAGAAGATTGATCCGCTGAAGCATCTTATCGTTCCTGCCGATGCGGAAGGAGAGAGCCATGAAGGAATGACATCCCGAAAAGGGATGGAGGAGGCAATGAGTCATGTCAGGGAGGGCCACGGCCTGGCTCTTTTCCCCGCAGGGGAGGTCTCAACATACCAGTCGGAATCAGGACTGATAGCTGACATGGAGTGGCAGGAGCAGATACTTCGTGAGGTAAGGATGGCTGAGGTGCCGGTCATTCCGGTCTACTTTCACGGTACCAATTCAAGGTGGTATCATATACTGGGGCGCATACACCCGTTGCTGAGCACTGCAAAGCTGGGCTCGGAACTGTTTAACAAACGGCACAAGATCATCAGGGTACGCATCGGGCGGTCACTGTCAGTCAGTGAGCAGGCCGGGTTCGGAGACATAGCCCGTTTCGGACGCTACCTCAGGGCCCGCACCTATTCGCTCGGTTCATCCCTGGAGGCCAAACCTTTCTTTTCCGGCTTCATGCCACGGCGCAACAGGCGGCAGGAACCGGTTGCCCCTCCGTCTGACCGGGCAACACTTGCCGCTGAGATTAATAACATAAGGCGAACATACCAACTGTTCACCGTCAGTAACTTTGTTGTCCTTTTTGCCCCTACACGGGCTATACCGAATCTGATCAGGGAGATCGGCAGGATGCGCGAGGTGACCTTCAGGGCAGTTGGTGAAGGGACCAACAGGGCAACCGACCTGGATGAATATGATTTTTACTACCACCACCTGGTTATCTGGGATGAGGCAGCCGGGGTACTCGTGGGGGCATACCGCATTGGAAAGGGAAGAGAGATCATGAGCCAGTATGGTGTCAAGGGTTTTTATATCAACTCCCTGTTCAGGATCCGCAAGTCATTTGAACCTGTCCTGGCCGAGTCTCTCGAGCTGGGACGGTCATTCATAGTGCAGGAGTACCAGAAAAAGGCGATGCCCCTGTTCCTTCTCTGGAAGGGTCTTCTGTCAGTACTGCTGCAGAATGCCGGGTATCGTTATCTTATAGGCCCGGTAAGCATCAGCAATGAGTTCTCGGCGTTTTCCAAATCCCTGATAGTCGAATTTGTCAGGAACAACTTCTTTGACCGGGAGATGGCCATGCACATCAGGCCGAGGAAGAAGTTCAGCCCCCAGATAGACAAACGTATTGACAGTGAGATCATCATCTCATCAGCGGAAAGGGACATCAGCAAGGTCGAAAAGGTGGTGAGTGATGTGGACAATGGTTACCGCATACCGGTGCTGCTGAAGAAATACCTCGAGGTCAACGCCCGGATCATAGGCTTCAATGTTGACCCTGATTTCAATAACTGCCTTGACGGGCTGATCATGCTGGATGTTTACAACCTCCCTGCCGGATTTGTCAGTTCCCTGTCGCGGGAAAAGGAATGAAAATAGATATTATATATTATGCACGTAGCCGCAGGTCTCAGACCTGCCGCTACCATATAAAATTTATATACCGGATATCAATAAAATTTGTATCTCATATCCTTGACCTCGTTCTTGTCGCGAAGGGCCTGGTAGGCTTCGTATGAAGCGCGGATCTGGTAGCTGGAGTTCATTCTCTCCTTCACCATTGCCAGTTCTTCGGCCACCACGGGAGCGGCGTCGCTGACCATGAATATGTAAACGCCGTTGTTGCCTTCAACCGGTTTCGAAAGTTTACCGGCCTCAGAGGCTGATGCTGCCGATATCAGGGCGGGCTCTATCCCGGCGCCGGGAATTGAGTATGACCTGAAGTTGATTCCGCTGGCATCCTGAACGGTGGTGTTGTAATGAGCAGCAATCTCATTGAGGTTTTTACCCTCGGCTTCAAGCTTCTTCATCTCGGCAGCAATGACCTCCGCCTTTTTCTTCTTTGCCAGGATGAACCTGATATCTGAAGCCACATCCTCCACGGGTGCAACTCCCTCCTCCTGGGCCCTGCTGCAGTAAGCAACCACATACTGGTCAGGAAGCTCGAACACTGCCTGGCTGCTGTTGTCAAGGACAATGCTGCCCGCCTTGCTGTTCTGGAAGAGAGCCATGACAAGTCCTCTTGACTGTGTCAGGCCGGGAAGCTCCTTCTGGTCAGGAGTCACGTTCAACGCAAGTTTCTTGTTGAGGTTCCCCTCAGCCACAGCCTTGTTGAACTTCTCGTATGTGTCATTGGTCCCGGCAAACTGTGATGCCTCGGAATAGATGCGCTGTGTGGTCATGCTGCTGGGGATGACCTGGCGGTCTACGATGCCTATGTCATATTTCCTTACCCTGCGGCTCTGGTCAAGTATCTTGATGACATGTATGCCGTAGGTTGTCTCTGCAGTCACAATGTCACCCTTCTTATTACTGAAGCAGGCATTATTGAAGGGGATTATCATCATCCCTTCGCTGAACCATCCGAGATCGCCTCCTACCTGTGCCGAACCCTGGTCATCGGAGTTGGCCATTGCCAGTACGTTGAAGTCAATCCCTGACCTGACGAGTGCAATAAGGCTGTCAGCTTCTTTTCTTACCTGGGCAAGGGGCCTGGTTGGGTTGGGTGAGAGCAGAATATGTGCTGCCCTGACAGAATCAGGACGCTCGGCTATGTCAATTATGCGTGCCAGCTTGTAACTGCCGTTCTCAAGATAAGGCCCGGCAACGGCAGATTTGTCACCTGCCTCGGCCAGCGGCCGCAGGCTTTCGGGCAGATCCTCCGTTGTCAGATAAAAACCGGTGTGCCTGGTGTCAGCCGTCAGGTTGATATACTGAATCACGTCAGTGGCTGTAGCGAAGTTCTCCTTCTCATTTATGGCCCAGGTCTCGGTCTCCTTCATGTCTGCCTCTGAGGGAGCAATCTCAAAGGTTATATACTCCATATCCCTGGTGGCACCACGCTTGAAGTTATCCTTGTGCTTGTCATAATAGCTCCTGATCTCGTCCGGGGTAACCTTCACCAGACTGTCAGGTATGGCCGCATAGTTGCGTACCATATAGCTGAAACTGACAGTGTTCCCGTTTAGGCTGTTCTCAAACTCCGACTGCTTGCCGGTGACATAGAGACCCTTTGACATCAGGTTGACCAGCTTGGTATTGAGCCTGTCATTGATTATCTGATCCTCAAAGAATAGCCAGTATCTTTTGGTTGCGTCATCAGTCTCGGTGGCCTTCAGAAAATTCACAAGGAATGATTCATTGAAGGTGCCGGTGCCGGGGTCAGTAAAAAGCTGCCTGACAATAGGATGGGGGTCGTCACCAAAGACGAGCATCTCCACTTCGTCAGGACTGACGCCAAGGCCAACCTGCCGGTAGGTCTTGCCCATCAGCTTCTCTGAGAGCATCTGCTGCCATACCTGTTCCCTCAGGCTCTGCATCATTTCATCATTGACTTCTGATGATCCTGACATTTTGTAAATATCTACAAGTTCCTGAACACGGGCTTCGAAGTCCTGGTATGACACGGTCTCCCCGTCAATAGTGGCAAGCTGATAATATTTGTTTGCCTTTCGGCGCTGGGAAGTGTTACTTCCGAAAAAATCACTCACCACAAAGAGAAGCAGGGAAAACCCAATCACAATCGCCAGCAGCGGTCCTGCCTTCTCTCTTAAACTCTGAAGTATTGCCATCTGAATACTAATTAAATAATGAATTTTACCTCTTGAAAAATACAGGCGACAAATATAACAAAATTCAGTTAAACAAAAGGACGGGCCTTCTTCTCATTTTATTTAACTTCCGGGAAATATGATATTTCTCATATTTCGGTCATATCGCACAGTTAGTAAATATCTTGGAAAAGTAAAAACAGTATAACCATGTCAAGGAACCTGAGGGGTCTCTCTGCCAGGCGAGACCTTACCGACAGCTTATACGAGAGTATTGCCGGAGTCTCCGGCGATGATGATAATGCTCGTAATGAGAATCTTAAGGCCATTGCCGGGGAATTCATGACCGGTGATGCAGCCATCCTGAGTTCAAGTACCTTCTATGATTTTCTCAGGCCTGCCCACTCCGGGAAAAAGGTATTCATGTGTGACGGCACTGCCTGCCTTACATCAGGCCGGAGCGAGGATGTCCGGCGGAGCCTGCTTGAAAGTTACAGGGAGGATGAGATAGGCACCATGACATGCCTGGGTCACTGTCACTCAAACACCGCATTTCTTGTCAATGGAAATATCAGGCTTTGCGGAAGTGATGCCGATCCGTCATCAATGAGCATTGGCTCGAATGCAGACATGCCTGCACTTCTGACGCCTTCAGGCGATACGGGAAATTACTGGTCGCTTGCAGAGAAATGGACCGGGAGGACTGATGATGCTCTCAGGGAGCTTGAGGCTTCGGGCCTCCGGGGCCGGGGAGGCGCAGGATTCCCGTTTCATGTAAAGGTGCGCTCATCGCGCGATGCCGCAGCTGACAGGAAATATGTAGTCTGCAACGGCGATGAGGGTGACCCCGGAGCCTTTTCAGACAAATGGCTGCTCGAGGAACGGCCGCACGCCGTACTTTTTGGCATGATGATGACTGGTATCATCACAGGCGCTGATACGGGAGTAGTCTATATCAGGGGAGAATACCCGCTGGCGGTCCGGAGGATGCGGGAGGCTGTCACAGAGATTGAAAAGGCAGGAATTGCGACAGGTACGGAAGGCAATCAGATCACCCGTTTCCGTTTCCACGTGGTGGAAGGATCGGGGGCGTACATATGCGGAGAGGAGACATCTTTGCTGAACTCCCTCGAGGGACTGAGGCCGGAAGTGCGAACACGCCCGCCGTTCCCGGCCGTCTATGGCCTCTTCGGCAGACCGACGGTGCTGAGCAATGTTGAGACCTTCGCCAATATCCACTACATCCTGGAGGAGGGTGGTGCCGCCTGGGCAGCAATGGGAACAGAGAAATCACCCGGGCCAAAACTCGTATCACTCGACGGGGCTTTCAAAAAGCCCGGACTGCTGGAGGTGAAGATGGGAACCCCCATGAGAACAGTGATCGATGAGCTTGGAGGCGGAACGAGATACCCGGTGAAGGCCTTCCAGGTAGGCGGACCGCTGGGCGGACTTGTACCTGCGTCGCGGATTGATGATCTGACACTCGACTTCGAGTCGTTCGCCCGCGAGGGCTTCCTTCTCGGCCATGCCGGAATAGTATCGGTGCCTGCAGACTTCCCGGTAATAAAATTGCTGGAACACCTTTTTGAGTTCACGAGGAAGGAGTCATGTGGCAAGTGCTTCCCCTGCAGACTGGGCTCGGCACGGGGTTATGAGCTGCTTGCCGGCGCAATTGAAAAAGGAGAAAAGATTGACCGGCAGCTCTTTGATGATCTTCTCGAAACGATGCAGCTCGGGTCACTCTGCGCCCTGGGAGGTGGTCTGCCGCTTCCGGTGAGGAACGCCCTGCAGTATTTTGCGGAAGAACTTAAGGATTACTTCACAGTAAGGGAGGCATGACCATGGAAAAGATAGCATACATTGACAACAGGCCTTTCGCCATTGAACCGGGTGAGACCATTCTGCAGTTTGTCCGCAGAAACAGCGGGCATGATGTGATTCCGACACTATGCCAGGCTGAAAACCTTGATAACTATGGTTCATGCCGCATCTGTTCCGTGGAGGTGGCGCTGAAGGAGGGAGGCCCGGGAAAAGTGATGGCATCATGTCATACTCCCGTGGCTCCGGGTTATTATGTCTATCCGTCAACTGACCGGATCAGGCGGCTGCGGAAGAATATCCTCGAACTGGTGCTGTCGGAATACCCTCCGGAGAGGCTCATCCCTGAGCCCGGCATGCTGCCTACCGAGTTCCAGACCGTTGTGGCCGCTGCCGGTTCGCCGGAAGTGCGTTATCACCGCAATGTCACACATCATGAGAAGGACAGGAGCCGCCCGTATGTCTGGTCTGACCTGACAGAATGCATCAAATGCTACCGTTGTGTCAGAGCGTGTGATGAGCTGCAGGCTGAACATGTGCTGGGCATATACGGAAGAGGTGACGACAGCCGGATCATAAAGGGATTTGACCAGAGCTTCCGTGACTCCCCCTGCGTGTCATGCGGCGCATGCGTGCAGACATGCCCCACCAACGCCCTTCATGACCGTTATTCCGTCAAGACGCTGAAGGCAGACAGGATTGTGCGTACAACATGCACCTACTGCGGAGTGGGATGCAACCTTGACGTCAAGGTCGCCGACGGACAGGTCAGGGGCATACAGGCACCGCTCGACTCGGCCACCAACCGGGGGCATACATGTGTCAAGGGAAGATATGCCTTTGAGTTCTATAACCATCCTGAAAGGCTTCGTTCACCCATGGTGAGGAAAAACGGTGAACTGAAGGAGGTTTCATGGGATGAAGCCTATGAGTACACAGCAAAAAGATTCAGGGAGATAAAAGACAAATACGGTCCTGATGCTCTGGCAGGCATCTCCTCGGCCAGGTGCACCAACGAGGAAAACTACCTGATGCAGAAATTTTTCAGGATAGTCATCGGTACCAATAACATTGACGGCTGTGCCAGGGTCTGTCATGCCCCGACGGCAATGGGAATGCAGTGGGCTTACGGTACCGGCGCGGCAACCAATTCGGTTAATGAGATATACAAAACAGGGTGCATCCTTATTATTGGAGCCAATCCTTCATCTGCCCACCCTGTTACGGGCGCCCGCCTCAGATCGGTGGTCGAGACCGGTACTCCCCTCATCGTCATTGATCCGCTGAAGATTGAGATTGCGCGGCTGGCGAAGCACCATCTACAGATAAATCCCGGGACAAACGTGGCGGTGCTCAACCTCTTCGCCCGTTACCTGCTGACTGAGGGATTCATTGACAGCGAGTTCATAGCGAAGAGAACCGAAGGATGGGACGAGTTCAGACAATATCTGGAGAGGCTTGACGTGGATGAGCTTGAGAGGATCTGCGGTGTTGACCGTGAGAAGGTCAGGGCGGCAGCCATAGAGTACGGCTCGGCGAAGTCAGCGATGGAGTTCCATGGGCTGGGTGTGACCGAACACTGGCAGGCTACCAAGGCAATCACGCTGATCTCGAACATTGCCATGATGACCGGCAATATTGGAAGGGAAGGGACCGGGGTGAATCCACTCCGGGGCCAGAACAACGTGCAGGGTGCGGCTGACATGGGAATACAGCCTCACCAGGGTGCCGGATATCTTGATGTAACCAGGCCGGAAAACATTGCCCTTTACAACGCTTACTACGGTGCAGAGCACCCGGCAGTGCCTGGCTACCGTATCCCGGAGATGTTTACGGCAGCTGCACGGGGAGACCTGAAGGCATTGTGGATTATGGGCGAGGACATTCTCCAGACTGATCCAAACACCTGTCATGTCAAGAGTTCGCTTCAGGGACTCGACCTGCTTGTGGTGCAGGAACTCTTCATGACCGAGACTGCCCGTATCGCTGACGTTATCTTCCCGGCATCATCCTTTCTGGAGAAGGAAGGCACCTTCACCAACGGTGAGAGAAGGATACAGAAGGTGCAGAGGGCGGTGGAGCCTCTGGAGGGGACCAAACCCGACGGGCAGATTGTGGTTGACATGATGAACCGCATGGGTTACCCGCAGAAGGGTTACTCGGCTGACGTAATACTTAAGGAGATAGCAGGCATAGTGCCATTTTTTAAAGGTGTAAGGTGGGATGAGCTTGGCAACAGCGGAAAGCAGTGGCCTGTCAGGGAAGACGGCACTGACACGCAGATACTCCATACCGAAACATTCAAAAGGGGGAAGGGACGGTTCCATTCATGGGACTATGACGTCTCACCCGAGCTGAATGAGAATGCCTCCCGATTCCCATATATCCTTACCACCGGACGCCTCCTTGAACACTACAACAGCGGCACCATGACGAGGCGCACACCCAACAGCGAGCTGGTGACGGAGGATATTCTGTTCGTCCACCCGTACGATGCCGGAGCCAAAGGGCTGGTGAGCGGTGATTATGCAAGGATCTTCTCTGCGCGCGGCATCACCACCATGAAGGTGAAAGTGACCGATGTGGTGAAACCCGGCGTCATCTATACCACATTCCATTTCCCCGAGGCTGCCATCAATTTCCTCACCAGCGGTATCGGTGACGAGTTCACCCTTACCCCTGAGTACAAGGTGGTGGCCGTGGATTTTGAAAAATCACAGTACGGGATCTTTACCCGTGCAGAATGCCGCACAATCATAAAAACAGATTAAAAAATCAAAACAACCCCTCAAAAAAGGGGGGTTAACGATAAAAAACGCGCATATTATCAAAAAATACCCTCAAAAATAGGGGGTATATTCTGAAATGATCTATTTTTGACAAAAAATCAGATCATGGCAGAATTACGTTTCAGTGCATTGAAGGAACTGTTCAACAGGGATCCTGTTGAGGTCAGCATCCCGGCAGCGCCGGTATCCACCTATTTTTCAGAGAATGTCTTTGACAAGCGCAAGATGGAGCGCTTTTTAAGCCGCGAGGCTTACAGGGCGGTCATAACCGCCATTGATGAGGGCACACAGATCAACCGGCAGATTGCCGACCAGGTTGCCACAGGCATGCAGGCGTGGGCAATGGAGCACGGAGTGACTCATTTCACACACTGGTTTCATCCCCTGACAGACGCCACGGCGGAGAAACATGACGCTTTCGTCGGAAGGGGAGAGTTGGGCTCCGTAATAGAGGTCTTTTCAGGCGAGGTGCTTGTGCAGCAGGAGCCTGATGCCTCAAGCTTCCCCAGCGGGGGCATCCGGAACACCTTCGAGGCAAGGGGATATACTGCATGGGATGTATCATCGCCGGCATTCATCGTCGGAAATACCCTCTGTATCCCGACAGTCTTCGTGTCATACAGAGGTGATGCGCTCGATTACAAAACTCCACTTCTCAGGTCACTGGCAGCACTCGACAAGGCCGCCGTGGAGGTCTGCCACCTGTTCGACAAGGATGTCAAAAAGGTGATAGCCACACTTGGATGGGAACAGGAATATTTTCTTATTGATGAGGCTCTGTATTATGCCCGTCCCGACCTGATGCTGGCTGACCGCACACTGATGGGTCACCCCTCGTCAAAGGATCAGCAGCTCTCTGACCATTATTTCGGGTCGATCCCTGACAGGGTGAAGGCCTTCATGAAGGAGTTCGAGTACGAGGCCTACAAGCTTGGCATACCGGTTAAGACCCGTCACAACGAGGTGGCCCCCAACCAGTTCGAGTGTGCACCCGTGTTTGAGGAAGCCAACCTGGCCGTCGATCATAACCAGCTGATAATGGACGTTATGAGAAGGGTTGCAAGGAAGCACAAGTTCAGGGTGCTGTTCCATGAGAAACCCTTTGCCGAGGTAAATGGTTCCGGCAAGCACAATAACTGGTCGATGATGACTGATGCCGGTGTAAATCTCCTCTCTCCGGGCAAGAATCCCAAGACGAACATGCAGTTCCTCACATTCCTGGTCAACGTGATCAAGGCGGTAAATGACAACCAGGAACTGATTCGCGCCAGTGTTACAAATGAGAACAACTCATACCGGCTGGGAGGTCATGAGGCACCCCCGTCGATCATCTCTGTCTTCCTTGGCAGCTACCTTACCGAAATACTTGATGGCATTGCAAGCAAAGTCAAGGACAAGAAAATGACCCCGCAGGAGAAGACGGAGATCAAGCTGGGCATTGGCAAGATCCCGGGAATATTTCTTGACAATACTGACCGCAACCGTACATCTCCGTTTGCCTTCACAGGCAACAGGTTTGAATTCAGGGCGGTGGGCTCCTCGGCCAACTGCAGCTCTGCAATGATAGTGCTTAATGCGGCCGTGGCACGCCAGCTGAAGGCGTTTGCCGTTGAGGTCAATGCAATAATTGACCGCGGAGGAAAGAGAGACGAAGCAATCTTCCAGGTGCTGAAAAATTGCATCATCGACTCGAAGAGGATTCGTTTCGATGGTGACGGTTACAGCGCTGAGTGGCACAAAGAGGCAATACGCAGGGGCCTCTCGGATGAACCAAGCGTCCCGAAGACCCTCAAGACTTACGAGAACTCATCTTCGCGTGAAACGCTGGTGGGAACCGGGGTGTTAACTGCAAGGGAACTGGAAAGCAGGGTGGAGGTTGAACTGGAAAAATTCACCAAGAAGCTCCAGATTGAAGCCCGCGTGCTGGGTGACCTGGCTATAAATCACATAGTGCCTACGGCAGTGAACTACATGACCTCGCTGGTTGATAACGTCAAGGGTCTCCGTGAAATATTTGACGAGAATGAGTTCATACGGCTGGCAGGTGCGCGAAAGGAACTGATAGTAACAATTTCTGACCATATTTCCATGATCAAAAAACTGGTCACCGAGATGATCGATCAGCGCAGGAAGGCAAATGTTATCCCTGACCTGTACAAGAAAGCGCTTGCCTATGAGTCAAAGGTCAAACCCTATCTCGAGGAAATCAGAACCCATATTGATAAGCTCGAGCTTGTTGTAGACAACGAACTGTGGCCCCTTCCCAAATACCGTGAGCTTCTGTTTACCCGGTAACAGGTTGTTTAGTTATATAAATTTTGTTTCCAATGCCCTCTGTGAAGAGGGCATTATTTTTGCTGCAGATTCCGGGTGCCGGTAATTAATGAAACGGCTGAACGTTAACATTAATAACAATCATTACTTTTGTACAAAACACTATCGTGTCCGGAATGAACAGAATAATAATACTGATAATTGCTGTTACCCTTCTCTGCCCATCCGTGCTTCAGGCACAGAAGCAGAAGACGGAGCGGGCATACGCCGCATACAATGCCGGCAGCTATTTTGAGGCAATAGACTATTTCAAGGATGTCTATTCGAAGACACGTGATAAACAGCTGAAAGCTGACATGGTGTTCATGGTGTCAGAGTGCTACCGGCTCATCAATGACCCGAAGAATGCCGAGTTGTGGTACAAAAGAGCTGTCAGGTCACCTTTCCCGAAACCTGAAGCACAGTACTGGCTGGCAGAAAGCAACAAGAAGCTGGGCCGGTATCCCCAGGCCATAGAGGAGTTTCGCGAATACCGCAGGCTTGTGCCGGGAGATCCGCGTACCGAGCAGCAGATACGCTCCTGCGAGCTTGCCATACAGTGGCAGTCGGCGCCTGAATCCTATAACGTCGAAGAACTGAAGGAAGCAAATACCGGAGACTCTGATTTCAGTCCCGCCTATGGCCGCGATGATTACGGCCTGGTATGGTTCACCTCCTCACGCGATGATGCCAGGGGTAACAAGGAACACGGCGCCACCGGACAGAGTTTCACAGATATCTTTGAGACCAGGCTTGACAAGAAAGGCAAGTGGAGCACCCCGGTGCCTGTTGATTTTCTGAACAGTGAGTTCGAAGACGGAACACCTTCATTCTCTGCTGATTACTCAGAAGTGTGGTTCACCCGCTGCGAGGCCGGAAAGCGCGAGAGCAAGGGATGTGTCATTATGTATTCAACCCGCGAAGGTACCCGCTGGAGTGACCCGGTAAAGGTCGAACTCCTGGCAGACTCCCTTGTTGCAGCCCACCCCTCAATCTCCCCGGACGGGCAGACTCTCTATTTTGTCTCCGATATGCCGGGAGGACTTGGCGGCAAGGATATATACCGCACTACACGCACCTCGCCGGGAAGCGCATGGTCACGCCCGGAAAACCTTGGCACTGACATAAACACCCGCGGCAATGAGCTCTTCCCCTTCTCACGCGAAAACGGAACACTTTATTTTGCCTCCGACGGACATATCGGAATGGGCGGACTCGATATCTTCAAGGCTACCCCGCAGGGCGGCGAAAGCTGGAGCGTTGAGAACATGAGGCCACCCATCAACAGCCCGGCAGACGACTTCGGCATCACCTTCGAAGGCGATGCCGAGAAAGGTATCTTCAGCTCAGCACGCAAGGGCAGGGGCGATGATGACCTCTTCACCTTCGAGATGCCTCCCCTGCTTTTCAGCATCACCGGCCTCGTCAAGGATGAAAAAACGGGCCAGCCCGTACAGGGAGCCACCGTGCAGCTCATTGCCAGCGACGGCGCCAACATGCAGACCGAGACAGGCAATGCAGGCGACTTCAGGTTCAGCCTGAGACCGGAGGTTGACTATATCTTCCTTGCCTCGAAGAAGGGCTACCTCAACGGGAAGGAAAAAGAGACTACGAGGGGACAGGACAAGAGCCGTGACTTCATGGCCACCATACAGATGACCCCCATCGACAGACCTATTGAGCTTCCGAATATATTCTATGACTTCGGCAAGTGGGACCTCAGGCCTGAATCAATGGTGTCACTTGACAAGCTGGTGGAGACCCTCGTTGACAACCCCACAGTGACCATCGAGCTTATGTCGCACACTGACTCCCGTGACACCGAGGAGTTTAACCTCGATCTCTCACAGAAGAGGGCACAGTCGGTTGTTGATTACCTGATAGGCAAGGGAATAGCTGCTGACAGGCTTACTGCAAGGGGTTATGGCGAAACCAGCCCGAAGGTGGTCGATGATGAGATCATGAAGGATGCTCCCTTCCTGCGCCTGGGTGCCTCGCTCACCGAGCAGTACATCAACGGCCTCGCCAGCGATGAGCAGAAGGAGATTGCCCATCAGGTCAACCGCCGTACCGAGTTCAGGGTGCTGCGGACCGACTATGAGCCTGCAAAATAATTAAGATCCGGGGCCGGGATTATGACTGACAGATCACGCTATGCATTGAGAGGAGTTTCTTCCGGTAAGGCTGAAGTTCATGCTGCAATCAGCCGTGTTGACAAGGGTCTCTTTCCCCGGGCGTTCTGCAAGATAATACCTGACATGCTGGGAGGTGATCCTGCCTGGTGCAATATCATGCATGCCGACGGCGCAGGGACCAAGTCGTCCCTGGCATATATTTACTGGAAGGAGACGGGCGACCTGTCAGTCTGGAAGGGGATAGCCCAGGACGCCGTGGTGATGAATCTCGATGACCTGCTATGCGTAGGAGTAACTGAAAACATTCTTCTGTCATCAACTATCGGCAGGAACAAGAACCTTGTTCCCGGTGAGGTGATTAAGGCCCTGATCGAAGGCACGGAGAAATTCCTTGCCCGGATGAGGGACGCCGGCATCGGAATATGGTCAACGGGAGGAGAGACGGCTGATGTGGGTGACCTGGTACGGACGGTAATTGTTGACTCCACGGTGACGGCCCGGATGGCCCGGGCTGATGTCATTGACAATGCGAACATCAGGGCTGGAGATGTTATCGTGGGGCTTGCATCGTACGGACAGACAACCTATGAGAGTGAGTATAACGGTGGTATGGGAAGCAACGGGCTGACCTCGGCACGGCACGATGTATTCGGCAAGTACCTTGCCGGCCTCTATCCGGAGAGCTATGACCGAGGTATTCCCGGAGAGCTCGTTTACAGCGGGCCGATGCGCCTTACTGATCCTACAGCGGTGCCGGGCATCAATGCAGGCAGGCTGGTCCTGTCACCCACACGCACCTATGCGCCGGTGATCAGGAAGGTGCTGGACGTTATGAGGCCTGCCATTCACGGGATGGTACACTGCTCAGGCGGTGGGCAGACCAAGATCATGCATTTCATTGATAACCTGCATGTGGTCAAGGATAATCTTTTTCCGGTTCCCCCGCTGTTTGAACTGATTCAGAAAAGTTCCGGCACACCGTGGGAGGAGATGTACCATGTGTTCAATATGGGTCACCGCATGGAGCTGTATGTTAATGAGGCTGACGCTGCCGCAATCATTGATATTGCTTCCTCATTCAACCTTGATGCCCGTGTTGTTGGCCGCTGCGAGGCAGCCGAATCCCGGGGGCTGACAATCAGTACTGATCGGGGGAAATTTATTTACTGACCTTCTTCAGTGCCTGGTCATCTGCAATCGCACCTCGCACCTTGCAATTCTCAATTCTCAGATCGCAAATCGCAAATCGCAAATCGCAATTAATATTATTACCTTTGCACCCTGAAATTTTGCATCGGATGGCAAACAATCTTATTCTTGACAGGCTGATTGGCGTAAAGAAGCGTTTTGTGGAGGTGGGTGAGCTCCTGACCTCCCCCGACGTAATGTCTGACATGAAGCGCTATATAAAGCTTAACAAGGAATACAAGGAGCTCAAACCTGTGGTTGAGGCGTATGAGAAATACAAATCCGCTATTGACAATCTGGAGAGTGCAAGGGAACTCCTCGCTGCCGAAAAGGATGAGGAGATGCGTGAGATGGCCAAGGCCGAGATAGACACCCTTTTGCAGTCTCTGCCGGATATGGAGGAGGACATCAGGTATCTTCTCCTGCCTGCTGACCCGGAGGACGAAAAGAATGCTGTCATGGAGATCCGTGCCGGCACGGGGGGTGACGAGGCAAGTATCTTCGCGGGAGACCTGTTCCGAATGTATTCGAAATATATAGAGGCTCAGGGCTGGAAGGTTGATATGAACTATTACACCGAAGGCACTGCCGGAGGGTACAAGGAAATAGTCTTCAACGTAATAGGTGACGGTGTTTATGGCATCCTGAAATATGAGTCGGGAGTCCACCGCGTTCAGCGGGTGCCGCAGACCGAAACACAGGGCCGCATCCACACATCGGCTGCAACGGTGGCGGTGCTTCCTGAAGCAGGCGAGTTCGACATAGAGATCCGCAACGAGGATATCCGCAAGGATACTTACTGCTCATCGGGCCCCGGCGGACAGAGCGTCAACACTACCTATTCAGCAATCAGGCTGACACATATCCCCACCGGGGTCGTGGTAACGTGCCAGGACGAAAAGTCTCAGATCAAGAACCTCGAGAAGGCGATGAGGGAGCTTCGCACGCGTCTATATAACCTTGAATACCAGAAGTACCTCGACGAGATTTCGCACAAGCGCAAGACGATGGTATCAACAGGCGACAGGTCAGCCAAGATACGCACATATAACTATCCGCAGGGCCGGGTTACTGACCACCGCATCAACACAACCCTTTACAACCTGCCGTCAGTTCTTGACGGGAACATTCAGGAGCTGCTCGACAAGCTGCAGATGGCTGAGAACGCTGAGCGTCTGAAAGAGAGTAACTATTAATATGTGTTATCATGACCTCGAGGGAATTATTCCATCATATTCTTAATAAGAAGTCCTTCCTTTGTGTAGGGCTCGATCCCGAGATATCCAAACTGCCGGCAAGCCTGGGAGGCCTGGAAGAACCGATTTTCGAGTTTAACAGGAGGATAATAGATGCCACTCACAGGTATACCGTGGCCTATAAGCCAAACTTCGCCTTCTATGAGTCATATGGCGCAAGGGGCATGGCAGCACTGGAAAAAACAGTGAGGTATATCAACAAGCTCGACACAAATATCTTCATCATAGCTGACGCCAAGCGGGGCGACATAGGCAACACCTCGAAGATGTACGCGAGGGCGGTTTTTGGAGAGATGCCGTTTGACGCGGTGACCGTTGCACCATACATGGGAGAAGATTCTGTTACGCCGTTTCTTTCCTACGGAGGAAAATGGGCAATCATTCTTGCGCTTACCTCAAACAGGGGTGCAGATGATTTCCAGTATCATCCCGGCACCGGACAGAGGCTCTTTGAAAAGGTACTGAATGTGTCACAGAGATGGGGCACCACTGACAACCTGATGTATGTGGTGGGTGCTACCCGTGCCGAGATGCTTGCTGACATTCGTAAGATTGTGCCGGATCATTTCCTTCTTGTGCCCGGTGTGGGCGCACAGGGAGGCAGCCTTGAGGAGGTAGCCCGGTATGGCATAAACAATCAATGCGGCCTGCTGGTAAACTCATCGCGGGGTATCATCTACGCAGATTCATCCGAGAACTTTGACGCCGTTGCCGGAGAAAAGGCCCGCGAGATGCAGGAGGAGATGGCCCGCTGCCTCGCCGGGAGATTTAAGATTTGAGATTTGAGATTTGAGATTTGCGATTTGCGATGTGCTGTATTAATCGCAGAATCGCAATTCGCACATCGCACATCGCCGTTTCCAATTCGCACATCGCAATTCGCAATTCGCAATTCGCAACTCCTTATGGCTTCATCTCTGACCTTACCATCTGCCGTATCGGCGGAATCATGAATGCAGAGATCCCCATCAGGGCAATGCCGGTGCCCGAGATAATGAACGCGTTTGCGATACCGATTGAATCAGCTATGAATCCGGTGGCCAGAAGACCTATCATTGAAGGAAGAAGGGTTATGCTCCCGTAAAGCGAAAATACCCTCCCCAGCGCTGCCGGTTCAACCATAGTCTGCACTATTACTGTGAATGAACCTGAATACAGAGTCATGGAAATGCCACCTATTGCAGTCACTCCGGCGAACCATGCGAAACCTGTCGGCGGCAGGATTCCCGAAAACACAAAGGTGAGCCCAAGGGCAAGGTAGGTCAGGTTTATAAGCACCACCTTGTAGTTGTTCAGCCGCTTGTATCCGATAATGGCTCCGCCGATAAGCATTCCTATTCCCCATGCTATCTCAACTATGCTCATCATGTACGTCGTTCCGCTGAAGTGTTCCAGGGTCATAAGGGGAAAGAGGGCTGCCACCGGCATGATGAAGAACATGGCAGTAAGCGCCAGGATGAACAGCCACAGTAACCCCGGCTTGCTGTAAATCTCCTTAAATCCCTCAAGCAGTTCCCTCCAGAGATGCGGTTTAACCTCCTCAAGCTTTTCAGGATCGGGAATATGGACCATCAGCAGGGTTGCCACGGCAATGACGGCTCCTGCCACATCGATCAGCAGTATCCACTGCAGCTTGAACAGGCTGATGAGCAGCGCCGCCAGGGCAGGACTGGCTATGGTGCTTACGGAGTGAATCATATTATTTATCCCGGCTATCTTCATCAGCTTGTCCTGCGGCGCCAGCAGTGGTACAGAAGCCTGCATTGCCGGGACATGGAAAGCCATCCCTGCCGAACGAATCATCAGAAGGAGATAAACGTAGAAAACTTTCGGCTCAGCAATCCAGAAGAGTGATGCCAATACCAGCGTGCAGAGTGCAATGAACAGGTCGGCAAAGATCATTGTCCGCTTGCGGTTCCACCGGTCGATAAACACGCCGGTGAACAGGCCGAGAACCATCTGAGGCAGGAGGGAAGCGATGGTGGCATAGGCCAGCACCTCGGCAGAACGGGTTTCAACACTGAGCCAGAAGATAACGGCATAACCCACCACATAGCTGCTCAGCGTTGAGACCAGTTGCCCGGAAAAAATTATTGCGAAAACTTTCTTCCAGTCAGACGACATATTGACCCCCGTGAATAATTGTGACTAATAAAACAATGGTCCGGGATGCAAAGTTGATCAATATTTCTGACTTGAGAAATTTCTGATCCTGATTTGCTGAGATCAAGATTTCGTACCTGCAGAACCGACAATTACCTCATCTGCCTATTTCCTCCGCAAGGTTCCGGATGTCAGTCATCCCGAATGACAGTTCAAAGCGTGTCAGGTCACATCCGCTTGTCCGTTCCTTTTTGAGATATTCCCTGCATTCATCGAGTTGTTTCTTCATGTACTGCTTGTTCTGAACCGACCTGAACCACATGAACTGTATTGCCGAATGGGGAAGGGTCCGGTCAGGGTAAGCAGGATTCACCTTCATGATCTGCGGGAATATGCTGTCCTGCCCGCCATAGCCGGGCGAAGCTGATACCCGTGCCAGCCCGCCGCCGAAATATGCCGGTTTCTGCCGGTCCTCCTCCGGTATTGCTGCCCATTCCTGGTCAAGAAACTGCCTGTTGTATGCTGCAGCGACCTCATTTGTCTCTTTCGCGGAGAACTCTCTTGCTGCCCTGAAAGCCTCTTCCACAGTTACCGGGATCCAGTAGGGAGGACGGTCAGGGTTAAAGAGGACCCAGCATTCTCCGTCATAGACATCTATGCCGGGCTCCACGGTTTTCTTCCTCAACGGAACAGTGAAGTAGGAATATTTGATGTCGAAAATATCAGACCAGCCCGGAATAAAGTCGTTGGTGCAGAGTGACCACGACGGAGGCTCCATTGTATTGTAGACCACCTTGCCTTCCTTATTGTAAAAGAAAGTACATATTTCAAAGGCGACTCTTACCGGCACACCATACCACACCTCCCGTTTACAGGTCATTGACATGGTATGGAGCCTTGCCCGGGCGGCAAAGCCTTTGATATCACTGAGAACAGGATTCTGCCTGACCACCTCAATTACATCCTTGATTCTTTCGAGGTTGGCGGTCATGTCAGCCTGTGTGAATCCGCATTCGTGCCAGGCGTAGTCAGTGCGGCTGAGTATCTCGAAGGTGCCCGGCCTGTCAGCAAGCGAGGCATTATCCTGTGCGGGGGAACTCAAAGCCGCTGCAAGCATGAGCATGCAGAAAAGTGTCTTTTTCATTATAGCGCTTGTCGTTTGTGTAAATCCCTGAGTCCGGGAATATTTAATGATTAAAAACCAATGCCTATCACGTCCTTGGTTTCAGTTTTCAGACCTTCCATCACGGTTACATTCATTTCATAGTTTTTGCCTGTTGATCCGGGGCCCACGCCGACAGTTCCGGTTAGCTCCGCCTTTACGCCCACATCCAGGTCTCCGTTGTCATGCCTGGTCATAGTAACCCCGGCATTTGCCTCAGCGTGTGCAAATCCCAGCCCTGCCTCTGCGCCGACACCAAGAAAAGTGGAGGTGCTCTTATTTTTGAAATTTCTTTTTATTGAAACAGCGGCACCTGCCGAACAACCGAATTCCGCACTCTCACAATCAAGTGCGATACTGCATATCCCCAGGCCGATATTGAGCTTTTTATCTTCAGGGCATTCATTCCCTTTGGGTTCCTTTTCCTCCGCATCTTCCGGAGGGGGCGGTGCAGGATTGGCATACGCGGAGCAGTCGGTGCCGCAGTCATTATGCGCAGGCCACTGGAAGGGTCTGGCGTGTGCCGAGTAGACATTCATGATCGCCGAAAGGGCAACCCGTTGTATTTCATAGGCATAAATCTTACTCCAGTAAGGACTTTCAATCTTCGAGAACCACCGGGCTGAAAATTCATACAGGTCATTCAGTATCTCCTTCTGCCTGTCGACAGTTTCATTGAACTGGTACAGGTAATCTTCCCAGTGCCCCTGCAGACTTTTATTATAGATATTGGCTGCAGGACATTCCTTCGTGCAATATACCCGGTGACACTCCTCAATACAGTAGCCGTCGCCGCCGCACCCCTCAGCGCAACGCACGTACTCCTTTGTGTACGTCTCCTTGTTCTGAAGATAGGCTTCTGCCTCAGCATTGACTTCGTCCATTATTGCATCATATGCATCGTTGAAGTCATGTGCCTCTTCCTCCGACTCCCTGAAGAAATACTCTGTTATGCAGTCAAGGGCGAATCTTTCATTGGGATAATCACGAAGTACGGCATTGGGAGGCAACTCCGGCAATTCCTTATGGACCTGAAGTAACTCTTCGGAAAACTTCATGAGCAAACTGTGCATCCTGTTGTAAGTCTGTACGGAAGTCCCGTATCCTCCTCCCTCCATCCAGTCGGTTATCTTCTGGCAAGTTGGAAAGGATGGCATTTTAAGGCGATCAACAGATGGCACCAGGGGTGCGAGGGCATCATCGGGACTGATCTGGTTCCTGGTCTCGTCCCAGAATGCTTCCTTGGCGCTCTGGTTGCCGTTTTCACCTGCTTTTTCAGCCTGCTGCTGCAGGTAGGCGTAGTTGCCTGATGCTCTTGCATAGGAGGCCCCCATCCCTTTTACTCCTGCAAACAACTCAACAAGCGCATCCTCCAGCCTGCCCTGCCTGATATACAGCTCACAGAGAGCCGTATGGGCCTGACCAAAACCGGGATTATACTCCAGGGCTTCCTTAAGATAGCTCTCGGCTTCCTTCTCATGACCGAGTTCCAGGTAGCTGCAGCCAAGCTGTGTCAGCACAATCGGACTTTCTCCGTACAGTTTGTCTGCATACAGAAGTACCGGAATGGAAGCTTTTACTGAGTCAATGATTCTGAGATATGCCCCGAAGTTATTCACACTCAGTGTGTCATCAGGCATGGCTTTGACGGCTGCTGCAAGATACACGCATGCGAGGTTATGGTCATCACCCATGCTGATGAGCACTCCGCCGATGCCGGAGAGCTTCCTTACTGACCGGAATGTGAAGTCATCAGCAGCCGCTTCCCTGAAATGCTGGTCGAACTGTGTTTTACCGGCCGCATCCAGTGTTTTGTATGACCTGGAGTAAAACCGCTGTGCGATTGCTGCTATATTTCCGGTTGTGACATCGGACGACTTTACGGCGATTGTTTCCGGCGTGGCTGGTTCCGCCTTTCCGGCCTGTCCGCTGCCGAAACTCACAGGGGGTTGTCCACCGCCCATCTGTGCTGCCAGTTTTTTTATCTCGGCATTGGCTTTCGCCGCTGCGGCAGGGTCATCCCAGTTGGTGGTTCTCCTGATCTCAGCCATCCGCTGCCTGATCTGATCCGTAGACTGGCCTGTCTGTCCGCTCATCAGAAGGGATACAGACAGCATCAGTAACACAAGTATGTGTCTCATGCAATCAAATATTAATTAATATGTACAGTACGGAACCTCTGTCAGAAGGATAATCAGTATTCATCAGAATAGTACAGCTTGTACCTGTAAACCTCCTCCAATGCCCTGAGGTAATCGGCTATTGCTTCCAGGGAGGCAAGTTCTTTCCCCTCTTCCGGCATGTCAATTCCGGTCTGGATTTTGGTTGTCTCCGCGTTTATGTCTCCGAATTTCTTGTAGTCAGGCATCGATGCCTTCACTGTCTGAAGATGTTTTCGCAGAGCAGCCCTGTATTGGGGAGTGTATTTGTTACAGTAAGCTATCTGCTCATTCTGTATTCTCAGGCTGAGTGAGTCCATTATGCGAGCCTCACCGTCACTGACTATTCCCATCATGGAAGTCAGCTGGTTGTTCCAGGCTTTCATCCGGTCAAGCATCTTCTGCCTTTCAGGGTCTTTTTCAATGGGGCTGTAGAGGGCTGCGATCCGGGTGGTTATCTCATTGATTTTTGAGATCGCAGCCTGCTGGGCAACACCGCTCTGGTACATGTTCTTTGCATTGTTGCTTTTGGCTTCCTGGTTCGGATCATTCTGTGCAGTTGCCATTGCTTCAACCGCATACGCCTCGGCATATGCCTTCCTTCCTGCCTCGCTCATTTTCGAGAGGTTCTTTGCCTCATCCATACTCATGTTGGCCTGCTGCATCACCATCTTGTTTGCAAGGGCCTGTTTGTCAGCGTCTGACATGTCCTTTGCATTTTTCAACTTGTTGATGTCAGCCTGTGACATGCCGTACATCTGTGCCATCTGCTTCATGGCATTTGCCTCTGCCACATCGGCATTTGATTCCATGTGCGAGTCAACCGCTTCCCTTATCCCTTCGATCTCGGTGACGAGCTCGTCCCTTAGTGCCGAGACCTGGCTGACAAAGCCTTCAACCGATGACCTTGTCGCATTGCATGAATCCTTCGGGAGGGCTGGTATCTTCTTCATATATTCCTGTGTCCGCGTCTGTGCGGCTCCGGTAAGAACAATACCGGCTGCCACTAATATCAACAGTATCCGTTTCATCTGCTTGCAGTTATTAATTATTTGTCCGGAATGATAAAGTTCAGGGAAATTATTTCTACAGTTTGATCAGTTCAACCCTTCTGTTGAGTGCCTTGTTGGCCGGGGTGTCATTCGGCGCCACCGGCTGGCTCTCACCCATGCCGTCAGACTCCAGGCGGGAGGCCTCTATGCCGAAGTTCTTCACCAGCTCATTCTTCACCGAGGCGCCGCGCCTCTTTGAAAGGTCGAGATTGGAGGCATCGGCGCCGTCTGAGTCAGTATGGCCCACAATCTTTACCTTAACATCCGGGTTTTCCTGCAGTACTGTTGCAATCTCCTTCAGGGTTCCGTATGATTCGGGCTTGACAACGTCCTTGTTGACGTCGAAGTAAATTCCGTAAGTGACCAGTTTGCCTTCGGTGATAAGCTTGTTGCGCATGTCAGGGGCGCCTACGGCGATGCGGATGTTGGAAATCATCGCAGCGCCATATTCAAAGCGGATCCTGTCAGGCTTCACGCACCCGGCGGGGAATGCCCTCGGAAGGTCAATAATCTTGTTCTGATCCTGGTAAACCCTGATCCTTGTCTTCTGAATCCAAATTGCTATATGGTACAGCTTGTTGATCTTCTGCTTGTACTGTTCACCTTCAACATAACCGCTCAGGTTTGAAACCGAGCACTCCTGCCCGTAAAGCCATGTGTGGTAGCTTGGCCTGCCAAAATACTCAATCCTGAATTCGAAACCGCCGTTTCCGGGTTGAGTCCCGCCATCCCATGCCTTCGCATTCTTAGCCTGCATGAGTTTCATGTGCCACCCTGACATCCCCTCGCCTTCAAGCCCGCCCTGGGGAATCACATCATATTCTATTGTATAATTCTCAGGCAGTTTGAGAAGTTCATCCGTCCAGACGCACTGGTTCATGACGAACCTCATCCATTTCCCCGGAAAAAGATTTGTGGTCACCACCTCGGCAGAGCCGTTGGTGTTCCACAATGCAGGGAAATCGCCCACGGCATCCTGACTGAAATCATCATAGAAGATTACTTTCTCTCCGGGAATGAAATCATACTTTGAATATGACTGGAAGGCAGGCTCCTGCTGGCCGCCGGACTGTGCATCCGCGTTCTGGCCCGACTTGCCCTGCGGCTGGGCATTGCCGCTGTTCTGACCGGTTGCGTTGCCGCCTGCATTGCCGTCTTTCTTTACATCACCCCTGATACTGTCCTCAACTGTATCAAGAGCCTTGTCAATGGCCTGGTCAGCTTTCTGGTTAAGACGCCGGTTGACCTGCTGCTCGAGTTTCTTCTTCAGGTCTACTTTAATCTGGGCTTCTGCATTGATGGCCATGCTGAATAGAACCAGCACAGCCAGGGCTTTAATAAGTGTCTTCATACTGGTATGGAATTACAATAATTGTGGTTTGGGGTTTAAGGAATAGTAAAATTATAGCAAAACCTGCTGTTGTTGTTATTTCATTCACATCATTTTTAAACTGCTTCGTCAAATAATTCAGGTGCTGCCCGTAATGCAGCTTTTTTTTGCGCTTTTGGAACATTGTTCTTAAATTTGATAGGCTGCATTTCTTAAGATTACCTATCATGAAAGAAGAGTTCCTCCACTGGCTGTGGAAAAACCTGTTCTTTGAGGGCGGGAGCCTGTGCGACAGGGAAGCCGGCCCCATTGAGGTAATAACCCCGGGAGAGTACAACCGTGATTCCGGTCCTGACTTTTTCAACACGAGGCTGAATATCGGCGGTACCGAATGGGCCGGGAACACCGAGATCCATGTAAATGCATCTGATTGGTACCGGCACGGGCATCACACTGATCACGCTTATGACAACGTCATTCTGCACCTTGTATATAATGAGGATGCAGACGTCTATACGGCTTCCGGCCGAAGGCTGATAACAGCCCGCCCCGTTTTCGATCCCGTTTTGTGGGAAAACTACCTCGATTTCATGAATAATCCTTCGCCCCTGCCATGCAGCGGACTGATAGGATTTTCTGACGGTTTCAGGATCAAGCACTGGCTGTGGTCCGTTGCCGTCGAACGGCTCGAAAGGAAACATGACGAGATCAGGGAGATTCTGGCAAAGACCGGCAATGACTGGGAAGAGACTCTTTACCGGCTGGTCACCCGCTACTTCGGTTTCAGGGTAAACACTGATCCCTTTGAGATACTGGCAGCCCGCCTTCCTCTTAAAATCATAAGAAAGCACGCTGACCAGCTCATGCAGGTCGAGGCCTTGCTGTATGGCACTGCGGGGTTGCTTGACGGGGCTCTTTTCAGGGAGGCGGTGAGCGACGGTTATTATCTCCTGTTGTCGAGGGAGTACCGGGTGCTTCGCGCCAAGTACTCACTTCAGCCCGTTGACGGATGGCTCTGGAAGTTTCACAGGCTGCGGCCCGCCAATTTCCCCACTGTCAGGCTCTCCCAGCTGGCGGCACTGCTCAGCCACAGTGACGGGCTCTTCTCGAGGGTGCTTGGCTGCAGTGACCGGGAGAGCCTCCGTGCACTGCTGAGCGTCAGCGCCTCATCTTACTGGAACAGTCACTACCAGTTCGGACGCGAGGCGCCTCCGGTGGCGGGCCGCGCCGGCAAACAGTCCGTAGACCTGCTCATCATCAACGCCATTGCACCGTTGTTATTCGTCTACGGCAAGGTCAGGCAACAGCAGGAGTGGTGTGACAGGGCTGTGGAGATCCTTGACTCTCTGCCCCCGGAAGAGAACAGTGTGGTGACCGACTTCGCCCGGGCGGGACTGAAGCCGGAGTCGGCCTTCGCTTCACAGGCTCTGCTGGAGCTGAGGAACCTGAGATGCAGGTATCACAGGTGTCTTGACTGCACCATCGGGTCATCGCTCATCGCTATGGGCCAGAAGATCAGGAGGTCAGACTCGCTGTTCCTGGAGCCCTGACACGCTTCGGCCACAACAAAATATATTTTTTAGCACGCGCAACTCCCGGCATTAAATTTGCGTCTTTTATACAGAAGCCCGTGAGTGCTGCACTCCCCCGCACACTGGTGAGGCTGTCCGGAGTTAAATACAAAAAAATTATTCAAATTGTTTGAATTATTACAAAATAGAGTTGTATCTTTGCGTTCCAAAATTGGAGAAATTATTAACAATCTATTGGATAAGGATATGTATTTAACCACGGAGAAGAAACAGGAATTTTTCAAGACATTCGGATCATCAGAGTTGGACACTGGTAGTGCTGAGGGTCAGATTGCTCTTTTCTCCTACAGGATTTCGCATCTCACCGAGCATCTGAAGAAGAACAAGAAGGATTTCAGTACACAGAGGGCGTTGACCACTCTGGTCGGAAAAAGAAGGCATTTGCTCGATTATCTAAAAGTCAAGGATATCAGCAGGTATCGTGAGATCATCAAGGCACTGAACCTCCGCAAGTAAGGAAAAAAGGCAATTTCAGATTGCCTTTTTTAATTCCCGGAGAGGTCTGAGCCTGAATAATCATTTATCCCGTAATAATCAGTAATTCAGATGTATAAGTTAATCGAAAAAAGTATTGACCTTGGCGATGGCCGGTCAATAGTAATTGAAACGGGCAAGCTGGCCAAGCAGGCTGACGGCGCTGTGGTTGTAAGGATGGGTAAGACCATGCTTCTGGCAACCGTCGTTGCAGCCAAGGATGCTAAGGAAGACACAGACTTCATGCCGCTGTCCGTTGAGTACAAGGAAAAGTATGCGGCATCGGGCCGCTTTCCCGGAGGCTTCCTCAAGAGAGAGGCAAGGCCCGGAGACAATGAGATTCTGATCTCACGACTGGTTGACAGGGCGCTGCGTCCGCTGTTCCCCGACGACTATCATGCGGAAGTGTTTGTAACCATTAACCTCATCTCGGCCGAGAAGGATATCATGCCTGATGCGCTTGCCGGACTCGCCGCATCTGCGGCACTGGCAGTGTCTGACATACCTTTCCATGGCCCGATATCAGAGGTAAGGGTTTCAAGGGTTAACGGCGAGTTCATCGTCAATCCCACATTTGAGCAGGTGGAAACTGCAGACCTTGACATCATTGTCGGAGCAACATATGAGAATATCATGATGGTTGAGGGCGAGATGAAGGAGGTGTCAGAAGATGTCATGCTCGAGGCACTCCGCATTGCCCATGAGGCAATCAAACCGCAGTGCGTTGCTCAGAAAGAGCTCTCCGAATTGGTCGGCAAGTCCGTGAAGAGAGAGTACTGTCATGAGAAGAATGATGAGGAGCTCCGCAAGAAAATATGGGATGAGACCTATGACAGGTGTTACAAGCTGGCTGCCAGCGGATCTGACAAGAAGACCCGCACTGACGGCTTTGACGCAATAAAGGCTGAGTTCCTTTCACAGTTCCCCGAGGATGCACCTGCAGATGAGATGCTGGTGAACAGGTACTTCCATGATGTGGAGAAGGAAGCTGCCCGTCGTCTTGTGCTTGATGAGCACAGGCGTCTTGACGGCCGCAAGCTTGATGAGATCCGCCCCATATGGTGCGAGATTGATCCGCTTCCTGCAGCCCATGGCTCGGCAATCTTCACCCGCGGAGAGACACAGTCGCTCACCACTGTCACCCTTGGCACCAAGCTTGACGAGAAGATGATTGACGAGGTCCTCAAGCAGGGTTCCGAGAAATTCACTCTTCACTATAACTTTCCCCCCTTCGCCACCGGCGAAGCCAAGGCAGCACGCGGTACCAGCCGCAGGGAGATAGGTCACGGAAACCTGGCACACAGGGCTCTTAAGAACATGATGCCCCCCGAGGAGACCAATCCGTACGCAATACGCGTGGTATCAGATATCCTCGAATCAAACGGCTCATCATCAATGGCAACCGTCTGTGCCGGGACACTGGCACTCATGGATGCAGGCATAAAAATCGCCAAGCCGGTTTCTGGTATCGCTATGGGGCTGATAACTGACAAGGACGGGAAGAAATTCGCAATTCTTTCAGACATACTCGGTGATGAAGATCATCTCGGCGATATGGACTTCAAGGTCACAGGCACCCGTGACGGAATAACCGCCACACAGATGGACATCAAGGTTGACGGTCTCTCGTTCGAGGTTCTTAAGCAGGCGCTCGAACAGGCACGCCGCGGCAGGATGCACATCCTCGGCATCATGGAACAGACCATTGCCGAGCCCAGGCCCGACCTCAAGCCTCATGCACCGAGAATAGAGAAGATTTACATACCCAAGGAGATGATTGGTGCCGTGATAGGCCCCGGCGGAAAAATCATCCAGGATATACAGGCCACCACCGGCGCAACGATAGTTATCGAAGAGATCAACGGCCAGGGAATGGTTGATGTATTTGGCGATAACTACGAAGTCATCAGGGCGGCCCTTGACCGTATCAACGCGATATGCGCCGTACCTGAGGTAGGAAAGGTCTATACAGGCAAGGTGAAGACCATCACACAGTTCGGTGCGTTTGTTGAGATTCTCCCCAACAAGGACGGACTCCTGCACATCTCAGAGATGGACTGGAAGAAGGTAGGCACTGTTGAAGAGCTCTTCAAGGAGGGTGACATTGTTGAGGTGCAGCTCATTGAGGTTGACCAGAAGACCGGCAAGCTCAGGCTCTCGCGCAAGCCCCTCATCCCGAAGCCGGAAGGCTGGGTTGAGCCGCCCAAACGTGAACATACGGAAAGAAGGGATTATCAGGGATCACGTGACGGAAACCGCAGTGATCGCGGTGACCGCGGAAACCGTGAGCATCGCTCGCATGACCGCCGTCGCGACAACAACCGGTAGAAATCCGGTTATTCATCCAGGATCGTTATTCAGGCGGAGGCTGTCTCAAACGGGGCAGCCTCTCTTTTTCCCGTTACAACGGAGTCGCGGAAACGCGCTTCTTCGATTTATTTGCATTGTGAAGCCTAAATGTTAATTTTGAATTCCGGTGCAATGTGGCAACAGGGATGGAGAAAATAAAGTACAACTATATTGTAATTGAGGGAAATATCGGCGCGGGAAAGACCACCCTGGCATCAATGATAGCAAGGGACTACAATGCCAAACTGATCCTTGAACGGTTTGCCGATAATCCTTTCCTCCCCAAATTCTACAATGACCCGTCTAGGTACTCCTTCCCCCTCGAACTCTCCTTCCTGGCCGACCGCTACAGGCAGCTCAAGGAAGAGCTGGTGGAACCGGATCTTTTTAAAAGCTTCACAGTGGCTGACTATTACTTCATGAAGTCGCTCGTCTTCTCATCCAAAACCCTGGAACAGGATGAGTTCAGCCTTTACCGCCAGATATTCTATATAATCTATAGCTCCCTTCCCAAGCCTGACCTTTATGTTTACCTGCATGTACCCCCTGAGAGGCTGCTGAAAAACATTGCAATGAGGGGCAGGGAGTACGAAAAGTCAATAACTGCCGATTATCTCTCGGGAATACAGGAGAGCTACTTCACCTTCTTCAGGCAGAATAAGGAGAACCGCTACCTGGTACTTGATGTTTCAAATATCGACTTTGTTGCATGCCATGATGACTACCTTAAAGTAAAGGAAATGATCTTCACCGAACCTGTCGCTCAGGGGATCAACCTCCGGAATTTCTGATTTTTTCATACAGTGGTTGCAGGTATTGACTAAAAATTATCTTAAATTTGCAGACAAATCAGAAATATCGTATAATTGCTCTAATTAAACAGAAACTGATCGCAACTAATTAAAACACAAATTATGAAAAATTTCACCAGACTTTTTGTCATTCTGCTCGCTGCTGTTCTTATGTCAGGTTGCAGCAGTCTTGACAAGATGAAGAAAAATGCCAATCTCGTCAAGTATGAAATCACCCCCAAGGTGCTCGAGACTCATGCAGGCATTGTTGCTGCACAGGTTAAGGTAACCTATCCGGAGAAGTACTTTGACAAGAACACCACGCTGAAGATCACCCCTGTTCTTTCATATGAAGGCGGTGAGACGGCATTTGATGAACTGCTCTTCACGCAGGGAGAGAAAGTTCTGGCCAATAACAAGTCGGTTGCATGGACTGGCGGAACTGTAAACTGGTCAGGTGATGTAAACTATATACCTGAGATGAAGGTGTCTGAGTTCCTTCTTCACGTAGATGCTGAAAGAAAGGGCAAGACTCTCTCATTTGATCCCATCAAGCTGGCCGACGGCGTAATTGCAACTTCAACCCTTGTTGAATATCATGCAATGCCCATCTCGCTGAAAGACAACTACCAGCGCATTGTTCCCGAACAGAAGATTGCTGACATACTTTACAGCATCAACCAGTCAAATATCAGGACTTCAGAACTGAAGGCAGCCGATATCCAGGCTCTCAAGGATTACATTGCCCTTGTGATGCAGAATGAAAGGATGGAAGTTAAAGGTGTTACCAACAGTTCTTATGCTTCACCCGACGGTCCTCTCACCCTTAACGAGAAGCTCTCGGAAGCAAGGGGCAAGGCTGCTGAAAAGTATCTCCAGAAGGAATATGGCAAGATCCCCGAACTGGCTCAGCTGTTCACCAAACAGACCACTGCTGAAGACTGGGAAGGTTTCAAGGCTCTTGTACAGGAGTCGTCAATCGCTGACAAGGAGCTCATCCTGAGGGTTCTCTCGATGTACCAGGATCCTGCTGTCCGCGAGAAGGAGATCAAGAACATGTCAACTGCATATGAATCACTCGCAGAGCAGATTCTTCCCCAGCTGAGAAGGTCAAAACTGATCGTTGACGTTAACCTGATCGGCCTCAGCGACGAGGAGATCCTCACCGCCATCAAGGGTGATCCGTCAGTCCTCAGCCTCGAGCAGATGCTCTATGCTGCCACCCTGACCAGTGATCCCCAGGAGATGTTGAAATACTATCAGCTGGCTACCGAAAAGGAACCCAAGTGCTTCAGGGCATGGAACAATGTCGGCTGGGCTTATCTTCAGATGGGCAATGCTGATGACGCCATGGTCGCTCTTGAGAAGGCCAAGGCTCTCAAGAATGATGACAACGTGAAGAACAACCTGGGCTTTGCCGCTCTCCTGAAGGGTGATGTCAAGGCAGCTTCAGAGTATTTCAACTCAATGTCAGCCGCCACCCCCGAATCAAAATTCGGACTTGGCACCATTGCAATTCATGATGGCAAATATGACCAGGCAGTCAATATGCTCGGTGACACACCCACGATGAACCTTGCACTGGCACAGCTTCTCAAGGGTGACGTCAACAAGGCCAAGACAACCATGGATGCAGTCAAACCTTGCAAATGCGGTGCTCCCTCATACTTTAAGGCAGTAATCGCAGCACGCCTTGACAACAAGGATGGTGTCATCAACGCACTGCGCGAAGCAATCGGCTATAACACCAAATGGAAGAACTACGCTATGACAGACCTCGAGTTTGCCAAGTACTTCACCGATGATGCATTCATTGCAGTAACGAAGTAACAAAACCACAGATAATGAAAAACCCCGTCCGCCGGCTGGCGGAACGGGGTTTTTTAATAGTCGATTGTTACCCTTTGATTCTTCCTGCCAGTTCCCACAAAACTATCCCTGCGCTGACAGCCACATTGAATGAGTGTTTGGTGCCATACTGGGGTATCTCGATGCATGCATCCGACAGATTCACCACCTCTTCGGTAACCCCTCTGATCTCATGGCCAAAGACCAGTGCATACCTCTTTCCGGGCTCCGTCGCAAACCGGTCAAGTGATACAGCTCCCTCGGCCTGCTCCACCGAAACAATCGCGTAATCCCTTTCTTTAAGCACCCTGACTGCTTCGGCGGAACTTTCAAAGTACTTCCATTCAACTGATTCAGTCGCCCCCAGCGCAGTCTTGTGTATCTCACGGTGAGGGGGCGTGGCGGTGATACCGCAAAGCCATACTGCCTCCACCAGAAAAGCGTCAGCCGTCCTGAAAATTGACCCCACGTTGTTGAGACTGCGTACGTTGTCAAGGACGATTATGAAAGGCGACTTCTCCGAAGCCCTGAATTCCGTGACACTCTTCCGGTTCAGTTCATCGTTTGTCAGCTTCCTCATTGGTAAAAATTTTAGCTAAAATAGTTATAAAAAAAGAGTAAATTACCTACCTCTTTTACTCATGGTGCCCCTATAACCATTTTCATTAACCTGAACTTGTCATGAACATCCACGAATACCAGGGAAAATCCATTCTGCAGGCGCATGGTGTTGCCGTGCAGGAAGGATTCGTTGCCATAACGGCCGGGCAGGCCGTAACGGTAGCCGAAGAACTGCGCAGCAAATTCGGTACGGAGATTTTCGTCATAAAGGCGCAGATCCATGCCGGAGGCCGGGGAAAGGGAGGGGGAGTAAAGATTGCACGCTCACCGCAGGAGGCGGGAGAGGTGGCCTCGCGCATGCTGGGGATGACCCTGGTTACACCACAGACAGGGCCGGCAGGCAAGAAAGTGCACAAGGTGCTTGTTGCACGTGATGTCTACTATAAGGGAGAATCGGAGATAAAGGAGTTCTACCTGTCACTGCTTCTTGACCGCAGAAAATCAGCATACGTGGTTGTCTATTCACCGGAGGGAGGGATGGACATCGAGGAAGTTGCTGCACGCAATCCTGAAGCGCTCTTCACCGAGACGGTTGACTCAACCTGTTGCCTGCATGAGTTTCAGATGAGAACCATAGCTTCGAACCTGGGTCTGCACGGCAAGGCTTACCGCGAGATGGTAACTTTTCTGAAGGGGCTCTGGGAGGCTTTCGTCAATTCTGACGCCTCCCTGTTGGAGATCAATCCGCTGCTTAAAACCAGTGATGACAGGGTGCTGGCAGTAGACTGCAAGGTGACCCTTGACGACAATTCATTATACCGTCACCCGGAGCTGGCGGCCATGCGTGACCTGAACGAGGAGGATCCCACCGAGGTGGAAGCCTCAGCCAGTAACCTCAATTATGTAAAACTCGACGGTGATGTTGGATGCATGGTCAATGGCGCCGGCCTGGCCATGGCCACGATGGACCTGATACAGCTCTCCGGCGGCAAGCCTGCCAATTTCCTCGATGTGGGCGGTGGCGCGAGCCCGAAAACGGTGGAGGCCGGATTCAGAATCATCCTCAAGGACCCGCATGTGAGGGCTATCCTCGTGAATATTTTCGGCGGAATCGTCAGGTGTGACCGCGTTGCCGCGGGAATTATTGAAGCATACAAGAGCATCGGCGACATAAAGGTGCCTGTCATTGTCAGGCTCCAGGGAACCAATGCAGAGGAGGCCAGGGCGCTGATAGACAGCTCCGGGCTGAAGGTCATTGCCGCCTCAACATTCACCGATGCTGCCGAAAGGGTCAGGGCTGCCCTGAGCTGATTCAGGCATTGCCCTCCCGTTCATAAATTCAGGCCGGAGACTTGGCCTTTGTTGGCGTTTATTCTTAATTTGCCGCCGTTTCAACCAATGAGCAGACAGTTCGCAGATATAATCGTTCCCGTTGCCGTACCCGGCTCATTCACCTATGAGATTCCGGCGCAGCTTCAGGGTACGGTTCGCCGGGGCAGCCTGGTGAACGTCCCCTTCGGTCAGAGCAGGAAGACGGCCGGTCTGGTGGTGAAAGTTCATGACATCCCTCCGGCAGAAGTCTCTCTCAGGGAGGTAGACAGCCTCCTCCCAGGCGAAACGGCTGTCAATGACCGTCTCGCCGACTTCCTTCTGTGGATATCTGATTATTACATGGCCTATCCGGGCGAGGTGATGAAGGCGGCCATACCGTCGCCTGATGATCTTCCCGGGCGCGTGATGAAGCGCAGGCCGAAGGAGGCGGCTGATCTTCCGGAGACCGAGATGGTCATGCCGGCAGAGCTGAACAGGGTGCAGAAGGAGGCCTATGATTCTGTCAAACAGTTGTTTGCCGATCGTGAGACGGTGCTGTTGCATGGCGTTACCTCCAGTGGCAAGACCGAGATCTATATTCACCTTATGCGTGAGCAGCTTGACCAGGGAAGGCAGGTCCTTTACATGCTTCCTGAGATAGCTCTCACAACGCAGATCATCGAGAGGCTCAGGAAACATTTCGGCAGCGCCATCGGGGTGTTTCACTCGCGTCTCACCCCTGCGGCGCGAAGAAAAGTATGGCAGAAGGTCAGTGACGGAAGCCTCAGGGCTGTTCTGGGGGTACGGTCATCGCTCTTCCTTCCTTTCAGTCACCTGGGGCTGATCATAGTGGATGAGGAGCATGATTCATCGTACAAGCAGAATGATCCGGCCCCTCGGTATCATGCACGTGATGCTGCAATGATGCTTGCCCGCATCCACGGCGGAAGGGCGCTCCTCGGTTCGGCCACGCCATCGCTTGAAAGTTACCACAATGCACTTTCCGGAAGGTACGGGTTTGTTGAGCTGTTGACACGGTACGGAGAGGTCATGATGCCTGAGATGGTCATCGCTGACACTCGCCGGAAAGGCAAAAAGAAGGGACCATCAGCTCATTTCACCCCCCGTCTTCTTGAGGCAGTGGAGGAGGCGCTGAAGCGCGAAGAACAGGTTATCCTCTTCCAGAACAGGAGAGGTTTCTCGCCCTTCCTGATGTGCTCTGATTGCGGACATGTCCCTGCCTGCACCAACTGTTCGGTGAGCTATACCTATCACAAGAGCATCAACCGGCTCGTATGCCACTACTGCGGCAAGAGCGTGAGACTACCCTCAGAGTGCCCCGATTGCGGATCAGTGAACATTTCCACCATGGGCTTCGGCACCGAAAAAATCGAAGAGGAAATAAGACTCCTGTTCCCTTCGGCGCGGGTGGCGCGAATGGACCAGGACACCGTCAGGAACAGGGGCGCTGCCTCTGACATACTGGGCAGCTTCGCCGCGGGCGATACCGATATCCTTATCGGGACACAGATGATCTCCAAGGGACTCGACTTCGAGAGGCTGACGGTGGTGGGCATACTCGATGCCGACAATATGATGCATTTCCCCGATTTCCGGGCTCACGAGCGCAGCTTCCAGCTCATGGAACAGGTGAGCGGGAGAGCAGGCAGGAGGACACGCCGGGGAAAGGTGATTATCCAGACCGCTGACCCTGCAAACATGATCCTCAGGCAGGTCCTGAAACATGATTACAGGTCAATGAGCTCGGCACAGCTCGGGGAGAGGGCTCTTTTCGGCTATCCGCCCTTTACAAGGATTATAAGGATAGCGCTGAAACACCGTGACCTTGATGAACTTACTGCCTCGGCCGCAAGGCTGGCTGATGCCCTCCGCAGGCACCTCGGCAACCATGTACTGGGTCCGGAGTTTCCGATGGTGATGCAGGTTCAGAAGTGGTACATCAAAACGGTGATGATAAAAATAGTCAGCACACTCTCCCCCTCGAAAGTCAAGGAGCTGGTGAGACGCGCAATGGATACAGAACTGAAATCTCCCAGGAAAGGGCTGCTGCGCATTCATGCCGATGTCGATCCACAGTGACCTCAGTTGCCCTTTAATATTAAAAGGTTATTTTTACGGATTCAAAGCTGTTTTAATGAAAATAGAGGTTTCAAACGGAGAGATTGCGGACAAGCTGACGATTATTGAACTCAAGCTGGAGCGGATCAGTGATCCCGAAAAACTGAAGAACCTGAAAAAGGAGCATGCCATTCTTGATGAGGCGCTCGCGGGTTTCATGAAGAAGGATGACCCGCTGTACCTGGAGCTCTACCGCGTCAACGCCGGATTGTGGGAGATTGAGGACCGGATCAGGGACCTTGAAAGAAAAAAGGATTTTGGAGAAGAATTCATTGAGACTGCCAGGTCAGTATACTTTTCAAATGACCTGCGTTCCGAAATCAAGCGGAAGATTAACCAGATAACCGGTTCGGGTCTCGTGGAGGAAAAGTCGTACGAAAAATACTGAGATGAGCCTTCTTGTGATACGCACATCATCAATGGGTGATGTGATTATGACCCTGCCCGTGCTCAGGTCGTTTGCCGCTGCATACCCTGGCAAAGAGCTGGTTTTTGTCACCAAGAAGCCTTTTGATCAGTTTGTCACCGGCATTCCCGGGGTGAAGGTTTTTCTTTCCGATCATCACGGCAGGCACAAGGGTTTCCGGGGCCTGCTGAGGGTATGGAAGGATCTACGGTCAATGTACCACATCACTGCGGTGGCTGACCTGCATGACGTTATCAGGTCGAAGGTAGTCCGCCTGTTGTTTCGTATGGGCGGCTGCCACGTGGCCTCGATAGACAAGGAGCGTATCCGCCGGCGCAAGCTGGTTCGCGGTAGGCTCACCGGCTCGCTGACCCACACCGTTGAGCGCTACCGCAAAGTATTTGAGCGTGCCGGGTATCCGCTGGAGCTGGTTCCCGGCCCCTGGATGTTCCCGTCTGCTGAAGAGAGAGCGGTGGCAGCCGCCCGTACCGCGGGTATGAAAAGACCTTTCCTGGGTGTGGCGCCGCTGGCGAGACACCGTCTCAAGACATGGCCCCCGGGAAAAATGGAGGCTATGCTCCGAATCCTGATATCGCGGAAGGAATGCACATTATTCCTTTTTGGTTCTCCTGATGAATCCGCTGCAGTGGATGAGATAGCTGCCCGCGTGCCGGGAGCCATATCCATGGCAGGGAAGATCAGCCTTGAAGGCGAGATTGCACTTATCGCAGACCTTGACCTGATGGTGGCCATGGACTCGTCAAACATGCACCTGGCTTCCATGCTGGGCACTGATACACTGTCAATCTGGGGCGCTACCCATCCCCGTGCCGGATTCAGTGCCTGGGGAATGCCCCCTGAGAACCAGATCCAGATACCTGACACCGAACTTACATGCCGCCCCTGCACCATCTACGGTAAGGGGACCTGCAGACGCGGCGACCTGGCCTGCCTGGAGTGGCTGACACCGGAGATGGTGCTTCAAAAAATCCTGAACAAACTGAAGTGACATATGAAATTCACCGGAACCAACCATCTGATCATTGCTTTAGCTTTCATAACCCTTGCCGGCGCCGGGTGCAGACAGACGCCCGAAGGCACTGCTGACCGTATTTCCGCAGAACCCGCTGACCTGGTAGGCACACTTATGGGTACAGATTCCGAGTATCTGCTATCCCACGGCAACACCTACCCGGCGGTAGCATTGCCGTTCGGGATGAACTTCTGGACCCCGCAGACCCGCGAGAACGGCAACGGCTGGGGATACACCTGGGATGACCATAAGATAGCAGGTATTAAGCAGACTCATCAGCCAAGCCCCTGGATAAATGATTATGCAGCCTTCTCGCTGATGGCTGTCACGGGTGGTAACCGCCTCACGGAACAGGCACGCTCATCATGGTTCTCGCATAAGGCTGAGGTGGCAAAACCCTGGTATTACAGCGTTTACCTCGCTGACTTTGACATCACCGCAGAGGTGACACCCACCGAGAGGGCAGCTCTCTTCAGATTTACATTCCCCGGGAGCGACTCCTCCGCCGTGGTCATTGATGCCTTCGCCGGCGGATCAATGGTAAGAATCATTCCCGGAAGCAACAGGGTTGTGGGCTACTGCCGCAACAACCACGGGGGAGTGCCTGAAAACTTCCATAATTATTTCGTCATTGAGTTTGACCGGCCGTTCGACTTCTGGTCGGCGGCCCTTGACGGCAGTCTCCGGCCCGGCGTCACCGAGACCGAGGGTGACCGCGCCCAGGCGGTAATAGGATTCCGGACAAAAAGAGGTCAGCAGGTCACCGCCAGGGTGGCTTCATCATTCATCTCCCCGGAACAGGCCATTCTCAATCTTGAACGCGAGACGGGCGGGCGCGGATTTGAAGCTGTCCGTGACGCCGGACGTGAACGCTGGAACACCGAACTGGGCCGCATAAAGGTGGAGGGCGGCACTGATGACCAGCAGCGTACCTTCTATTCAACCCTCTACCGCACCATGCTCTTCCCCCGGATGTTCTACGAGACTGACAGCTCCGGAAATATTGTTCACTACAGTCCTTATAACGGCAAGGTGCTTCCGGGCAGACTCTTTACCGACAATGGCTTCTGGGATACCTTCCGTGCCGCAATGCCGCTTATCACTCTCATGTACCCCGAGATGAGCTCGCAAATCATGGAGGGTCTGGTCAATACCTTCCTGGAGAGCGGCTGGCTGCCCGAGTGGGCCAGCCCGGGCCACCGCAACTGCATGATAGGCAGCAACTCCGCCTCACTGATAGCTGATGCTTACCTGAAGGGAATAAGGGGATATGACATCGACACTCTGTGGAAGGCGATGGTGAAGAACACCCTCGGTCACGGCCCGGTGCATTCCGTCGGCAGGTATGGGGCTGAATACTACAACAGGCTGGGTTATGTGCCCTACGATGCCGGCATAAATGAGAATGTGGCGCGTACCCTGGAGTACGCCTACGCAGACTGGTGCCTGTGGAAGCTGGCACAGGAGCTGGGCCGGCCGAAGGAAGAGATTGACCTTTACGGAGCCCGGGCCCGGAACTATAAAAACGTCTTTGACGTTGAGAGCAGGCTGATGAGGGGCAAAAACCTCGACGGCACGTTCCAGTCGCCGTTCAGCCCTTATAAATGGGGTGATGCCTTCACTGAAGGAAACAGCTGGCATTACACCTGGAGTGTCTTTCAGGATGTGGCCGGTCTGGCAGAGCTGATGGGCGGTGACAGGGAGATGGCACGCATGCTCGATTCAGTATTTGTGGTGCCGCCATTGTTTGATGACTCCTATTATGGCTTCCCCATTCATGAGATACGTGAGATGCAGATAATGAATATGGGCAACTATGCCCACGGCAACCAGCCGGTTCAGCATATGATCTACCTCTACAACTACACGCCTGAGCCATGGAAGGCACAGATGAGGGTACGCGAGGTTATGGATAAGCTTTATAACTACACCCCTGACGGTTACTGCGGAGATGAAGATAACGGGCAGACCTCGGCCTGGTATGTTTTCAGCGCACTGGGTTTCTACCCGGTGACGCCCGGAACAGGCGAATATGTGCTTGGCTCGCCGCTGTTTACCAGGGCGACGATCACCCTCTCTGACGGCAGGAAGCTGGTAATCAGTGCTCCGGAGAACAGCCACGATAATATATTCGTAAGAGATGTAACCTTTAATGGCAAAAAACTGAACCTCAATTTTGTGACCCATGAACAACTCACTGCAGGAGGCACCCTGGAGTTTGACATGAGCAGTGAACCTGACAGGGAGAGGGGTACGGCACCTTCAGCCAGACCATATTCAATGAGCACACATGGCATACAAAACTGATTTTTCATATTAATAATTATGGCTTCACTGAATTTAAGGGGTATTTTTCCGCCCCTTCCGACATCATTTGACAGCGACGAGAACCTGCTGCCGGAAAAGATCAGGTATAACATTGAAAGGCTTTCTCAGTATGACCTGGCCGGTTTTCTGATCCTTGGCTCAAACGGGGAGCAGGTGATGCTCTCCGAACCCGAAAAGATCAAAGCCATAGCAGCCGCCCGGGAGGCGCTTCCGGACGGCCGTATCCTCCTTGCAGGCACCGGATGCCAGAGCACCCGCGAGACCATTTCCTTAACCAGGGCAGCTGCAGCTGAAGGGGCTCATGCCGTGCTGGTTATCAACCCCTCGTATTACAGGGGAAACATGAATCATGATGAGTTGGTGAATCACTATTTTGATGTGGCAGATGCTTCACCTGTGCCTGTTCTTGTTTACAACATGCCCGCCAACACCGGGATTGACATGACTGCCGGAATGATCATCTCCGTGGCAGAGCACCCGAATATTGCGGGACTGAAGGAGTCGGGAGGAAATGTTGTAAAGATGGGAGAGGTGCTTGGCAGGGTTAAGCCCGGATTCCAGGTTCTTGCCGGCGGTGCAGGGTTCCTGTTACCGGCGCTGGCTACGGGCGCATCAGGCGGCATCCTGGCAAGCGCCAACATCGCCCCTGGTCACTGTCTGAGCATCTTCAACGCTTTCGCCGCAGGCGATATGACACTTGCAAGGGAACTGCAGCACAGCATCATCCCTCTCAATGCAGCTGTGACGGCACGCTGGGGCGTGCCGGCCCTGAAGGCTGCAATGGATCATCTCGGCCTCTATGGGGGCCATGTAAGGAGACCGTTGCTGCCGCTCAGGGAAGAAATACGGAAGCAATTGCTGCAACTTTTGGATGACAGGAATCTGAATCTGTTTGGTGAGAAGAAATAAGAGAAAATGAAAGGCAGAAAATTATTGATGATACCCGGCCCGACAGAGTTCGAACCGGAGGTGATGATGGCTGTCGGAGCGCCCACCACGAGTCATGTGGCGCCTGATTTTATTGAATCGTTCGGTCATGCACTTGAGATGATGAGGGAGGTTTGGCTTGCTCCTTCAGGGCAGCCTTTTATCATTGCAGGCAGCGGCACACTGGCGATGGATCTGGCCGGTGCAAACCTGGTGGAGCCGGGCGACAGGGCGCTAGTGATCTCCACCGGCTACTTCGGCGACAGGTACGCAGAGCTCCTGAAACGATACGGTGCAGAGGTGACAGCGCTGAAGGCCCCTGCGGGTGAAGTCGTCAGTGATGCAGCTGTGGAGACGGAGCTGAAACGTAAGCGGTATAAACTGATGACCTTCACTCACGTGGATACATCCACTGCTGTACGGGTTGATCCGGAGCCCCTGGGGCTGCTCGGAGAAAAGCATGGAGTAATAACGGTGCTTGACGGCGTCTGCTCTGTGGCAGGCGAGGTGATAAGACAAGACGAATGGAAGATTGATGTTGTATTTACCGCCTCGCAGAAGGCTGTAGGGGTGCCGCCCGGACTGGCTTTGCTGGTTGCTTCCCCGCGGGCAATGGAGGCATGGAAGGGAAGAAAAAGCCCGGTGGGAAGCTATTACAGCGACTGGACCCACTGGCTGCCGGTGATGAAGGCATACGAGGAACGGCGTCCGGCTTACTTCGGTACTCCGGCGGTGAACCTGGTGTCAGCCCTCGAGGTGAGCCTCAGGCTGATATTGAAGGAAGGGATGGAGGCCCGCTTCAGAAGGCACAGTGACCGGGGCACCGCCTTCCGCAAAGCGATGCGTGGCATGGGACTCACCATGATACCTGCCAGCGAGGAGGTCAGCGCAAACACCCTCTCAGCACCATTATACCCGGAAGGAGTGAAAGGAGCTGATTTCATGAAAGCTATCGGCGATTCGGACGTGATCGTGGCAGGAGGGCTGCTTCCCGGTATAAAGGATACATATTTCAGGGTCGGCCACATGGGAGCAGTCACCAACGGCGATATCCTGACAACGGTGGCTGCCATTGACGGTGCCCTTTCGGCCTGCGGCTACAGGAAATAGCGTAAATTTGTAACATTCATACACGTAATAATACCAATCAGCAACATGTCACTCACAGAAAAAATTGCAAAGGACCTGATGGCAGCCATGAAGGCTCAGGACAAGGGGATACTTGAAGCCCTGAGGGCGGCCAAGACCGCGTTTATCCTTGCCAGGTCAGAGAGAGGGCAGGATACCGTTCTCACCGAAGACGAGGAGGTAAAGATCATCCGTAAGCTGGTGAAGCAGAGGAAGGAATCGGCTGACATATATCGCGAGCAGAAGAGGCCTGACCTCTGTGAGAAGGAAGAGAACGAAGCCGCAGTGCTTGAAAGATATCTTCCCGCAGCAATGACAGAGCAGCAGTTGGAGATTGCCCTCCGGGAGATCATCAGCCGTGTGGGGGCGAAGGGCCCGTCAGACATGGGGCGTGTTATGGGTGCTGCCACCAAGGAACTGGCAGGAAAGGCTGAAGGCCGTGAGATTTCAGCAAAAGTGAAGCAACTGCTGGGATAAGGCGGCAGGGCCGGTCATGAGCCGGGGGCTGTATCCGCCTTCTTGTCATTCTCAAGCATTCGCAGGATGCGGCGGCGCTTTGCAATCAGGTCAGTCAGCTCGATAAGCATGTCGGTGTTGACCCTCCGGGCCATCGGAATGACATATTTCTCTGTCTGGTCAAGATAGTCCGAGATTTTCTGTTCCGACTGTATATCGCGGTGCAGGTCTGTAAGGTTGCTGATCCGGTCAGCGCACTTGAGCAGCATGGCATTCCGCGATCCGTATTCAAGGAGGCGCTGCAGGTACTGCTCTTTCGTCTCATCCTTCCTCTTGGTAACCTCCAGCACAAGCTGCACAACATCGGCACCATCACTGTCAATCCACCTTATCTCGTCAACCTGGGTCTCAGGAAGATCCTCAAGCAGATCATGCAGCAGGGAGGCCTTGAGCAAGATGCTGTCAGTGAAGAACTTGTAGTCAAGCAATATCCCGAGCGTCGAAAAACAATGCCTGAACTGGTTGCCGCCCACAGCCCTTTGCACGCTTATAAGAGCGGTGGCCTTAAGAATATAAGGCGCCAGCACAAGGTTCTTCAGTGTCTCAAGGGCAGTCATGGTAACAGGTTGCAAAACCATAAAATTAATGATTCCGGAGATTGCCACCGGTTATGATGTCATACTAATTATAAACAGCCTCTTAACAATATTAACACCTGTGAGGAATAGATTGTTAACGATGATGAGATGATATCGGTGAACATTATCCCCTATATTTGCATTTCTGTTGATGAAGGAGTGAAAGATGCCGGATAAACCATCCAGACCGTCAGGATCAGGATTGAAGCAGATGGCAAGGCTTTACAGGTTTCTGAAGCCTTACAGGGGCAGGTTTGCCCTTGGCCTCGTATTTCTTCTTCTATCCACGGCAGCCAGCCTTATGTTCCCCCGTCTGCTCGGCGAAATGGTTGACCAGGCCAACAGCGGAGGACTTACACGCGAGATAACACGCACAGGACTACTCCTCCTTGCAATACTGGTTGCCCAGTCGCTTTTTGCCTATACCCGCACACGGCTCTTTGTGGTGGTGACTGAAAAGACCCTGGCATCAATACGTCAGCATATTTATAACCACCTGATAAGACTTCCCATGTCTTTCTTTTCATCAAGGAGGGTGGGAGAGCTCAACAGCCGCATATCATCAGACATATCGCTGCTGCAGGACAGCCTTACCAATACCCTGGCAGATCTCCTTTCACAGCTGCTTGTGATCACCGGTGGTATTACCCTGATGATGATCAGCTCATTCAGGCTGACGATTTTCACACTGGCAATTGTGCCGGCTATCTCGCTGATGGCGTTTTACTCCGGGAGGGCCATCAGGCGCTATTCAAAGAAAGCACAGGCTTTCGTGGCAGAGTCAAACACCATAGTGGAGGAGACTTTGCAGGGGATACAGAACGTTAAGGCCTTCACCAATGAGTCATTTGAGAGCCGCCGGTATCGTGAGAAGACGGAGCAGGTGGCCAGGGCAGGCATTACCGGCGGAAAGTACCAGGCTGCCATCTCATTTATAGTTCTGGGGTTCTTTGTTTCCATGGCGGCTGTCATCTGGCAGGGTGCCACCATGATTGCAAAGGGTCAGATGGAAGCCGGACAGCTTTTCACCTTTGTAATCTATTCAGGATTCATTGGCGGCAATATCGCCGGGATGGCGGGAGTCTATGCAAGACTACAGAAAACCATAGGCGCTTCGGAGAACCTGCTGCAACTGCTTGATGAAAAGACTGAAGAAATAGATCCTTCATTTATTCCCGGTGAAGCCCACCTTCTGAATGGTGAGATAACCTTTGAGGGAGTAGGGTTCAGGTATCCGTCGCGCAATGAAGTGGTGGTCCTGAGAGATGTCAGCTTCGAGGTTGCTCCCGGCAGGCAGGTGGCACTGGTTGGGCCCAGCGGTGCCGGCAAATCTACGATAGCTTCACTTCTTCTGAGGCTTTATGACCCCACTGAGGGAAGGATTCTGTTTGACGGCCGCGACAGCACAGGCTTCCCCCTGACAGCCCTGCGGTCACAGATGGCAGTGGTGATGCAGGATGTGTTTCTCTTCGGAGGCACCATCAGGGAAAATATTGCCTATGGAAAACCGGGCGCTACTGAAGATGAGGTTATTGATGCTGCGAAACAGGCCAACGCGTGGGACTTCATCAGGACATTCCCCGGGCAACTTGAGACAGTGGTGGGAGAGAGAGGTGTGCAGCTCTCGGGCGGACAGAGGCAGAGGATTGCCATTGCACGTGCGGTGCTGAAGAACCCGCGGATACTGATACTTGACGAGGCCACCTCGTCACTCGATTCCGAATCAGAACGACAGGTGCAGGAGGCGCTTGAAAAGCTGATGAAGGGACGCACATCACTCGTAATAGCACACAGGCTCTCCACTGTACGCAACTCAGATCACATCATAGTGCTGAATGATGGAAGGATTGTTGAGCAGGGGACCCACACAGACCTGATCTCCAACGGAAACGGGCTTTACAAAACACTTACCGAGCTGCAGTTCAGCCTGTGAGTCACGCCTGTCTGGTGTGACAGCGGTGTTGCGCTGATTGCCTTCCGGGATGACAGATAACACTCAGTGGCTGTTCCTGCTTTTCAGGGATACAGAAGCCTGATTGTCCACCCCTCCCTGTCGCTGTTCCTTGTGTAGATCAGCCTGTCATGCAGGCGGTGTTCCCTTCCCTGCCAGAATTCCACATAATCAGGGTCAAGGCAGTATCCGCCCCAGTCGTCAGGCCTTGGTATGGGCCTGTCCCTGTATTTTTCCTCTGTCTCCGCAGCAGTTCTGTCAAGCAGTTCCCTGCTCTCCAGGTGCCTGCTCTGCTGTGATGCCACGGCGCTGATCTGGCTCTCGCGCGGTCGGCTGCGGAAGTAGGCATCTGATTCATCCGACGGCAACCTTGACACTCTTCCGCCTATCCGGATCTGCCTGTAGAGCTCATTCCAGAAGAAGGTCATTGCAGCATGGCTGTTGTTTCTCAGCTCATCCCCCTTGCGGCTCCCGTAGTTCGTGAAGAAGGTAAATCCCTTCGGGCTGAAGTCCCTTAGAAGCACGATCCTTCCTGACGGCCTTCCTTCAGCATCTGCCGTGGCGAGGTGTACGGCATTGGGATCCATTACCTTATACGAGATGGCATCTTCCATCCATCGCCCGAACTGGACCACCGGGTCATGTGAGAAATCGGCGAGGTTTAAACCCTCACCATGATACTCATTTCTGAGAAGAGTCGTCATTCTGCGGATTGAATTCATAAGATCAGAAGATTTTATTACTGAAAAGAAACACCTGTCTGTTGATTATGTTTATTTTGCATTGTCGGTTACATTGGATTGAAAATACTACATTTGTTTTAGAAAAACATAAACGTATGTCTTTGACGCGCATTCTGCCAACATTTGCTTTGATTATAACCCTGACTGTCCCCTCAGTCGTCAGTGCGCAGGTACCTGTGGAGGTGTCAACTGAGAAAGTGGTCTCCGGCGGAAGGGTTTATTACATGCATGAGGTTCAGAAGAACCAGACTCTCTATTCCATTGCGAAGGCCTACAGAGTATCCGTTGATGCCCTGTCACGTGAGAATGTCATCCCTCCAAACGGGATCCAGACGGGGCAGGTGCTGAGGGTACCCGCACCCGATCAGCAGGGTTCAGCTGCGTCGCAGCCCCGTCTGCCGGCTCAGCAGGCTGCTGCTGTCACCCAGCCCCGTCCCGCAGCGCAGCCTTCACGACCTGCGCTTACCAGCGGTGTTCCCGGGATAGATATTTCAGGTGAAAAGATCATATCGGGCGGAAAGACTTTTTTCATGCATGAGGTACAGAAGGGCCAGACTCTTTATTCGATTGCAAAGGCCTACAGGGTTACCATTCTGGATATTGATCGTGAGAACTCTATACCGCCGGGAGGGATTCAGGCGGGCCAGGTTCTGAAGATTCCGGCATCATCGGCGCTAATGGTGTCTGAGGAGCAGACACCTCCTTCAGCCGCTGCTGCAACTCCTGACAGGAGCACCGCAGCTGCGGCAAATGCATCCGGGGGTAATACCGCTGCAGTAACAAACATGCCAAGGCAGGAGACTCCCCGCCAGGAGACCCAGCTGCCAAGGCAGGAGACTCCCCGCCAGGAGACCCAGCTGCCCCGCCAGGAGGAGCAGCCTGCGGCAGACACGCAGCAGCAGGCTCAGCAGCAGACACCTTCAGCCGGTAAGAGCGATGACAAACCAAAACCCGCCCAGCCTGAGAAGAAAAAGATACACAAGGTGCAAAAAGGTGAGTCTCTTGCAGATATAGCAAAGAAATACGATATCACCGTTCAGGAGCTCAAACAGGCCAATAAGGGAGTCATATTCGCCATGCCTGACATGAGACTGGTCATCCCGGTAAGGGAGGAAGAGTAGTCAGATTAAATCTGTTTCTTCTTTCAGGGAATTATAACGGGATGGTTACGGTAAACCTGCTTCCTTTTCCCGGAGTGCTTTCAACCTGCACGGATCCTCCGTAAAGGTCAATCATCTTCTTTGCAATTGAGAGGCCAAGCCCGCTTCCCGATATGTTCTTCGTCTCACTGGTCCTTATCCTTACAAAGTCCTGGAACAGTCTTCCCTGATCCTCACTGCTGATGCCAATCCCGGTATCCTCAACTACAATTATACAGGTATTATCCGGCCTCGAAATGTCTATAAATACCTCACCTTCATCATGATTGTATTTCACTGCATTTGAGACAAGATTGCTGATTATGATCTCGATCTCGTTACGGTCAGCCCTGATGAAGCAGTTTTCGGGAATGTCGGCATGAATCTTTACCTTCTTTTGTTTCGCAAGAGGCTCAATGGTGTCGATTACGCTTTTAGTCACCTGGTGGAGGTCAACATTGGTAATGTGGCGGTTTTTTTCCCCGGCCTCGATTTTGGTAAGGTCTATCAGGTCGGTTATGAGGGCTCTCATCCCGCGCAGGCGCTCCTTGCATCTCTCAAGCATCACCATGTAATCATCAACCGAGTCGCCAACCTGTTTTTCAAGAATGATGTTCAGGTACCCTTCCACTGCGTTGATTGGCGATTTCAGTTCATGTGACAGCACGGAGAGGAACTGGAACTGGCTCTGCCTGCCCTCTTCAGTCATGCGGGTGGTCATACGCCTCAGGAAGAGGTTTTTGGTAATGGCTTCCACTGCGGTTCTCAGTTCCTGGGGGGTGAAGGGTTTGGGCATGAAGCTGTGCGCTCCGATGGTGGTGGCTTTGACGGCCAGGTCAAGTGAAGCGTATGAGGTTATCATCATAACTGCAATGTCATGCTTCTTCTCCCTGATGTATTCCAGCACCTCGATGCCGTCCATCCCGGGCAGCTTGTTGTCAAGGAGGAGGATATCGACGGGGGTACTGTCAATAATACGGAGAGCCTCTTCTCCGCTCTCTGCAGTCATAATCTCATATGTGAAGTCTTCATCGAGGAACGGGTAACTCACCCGGAAGTTCCTCATCGCCCTCTCGGTGCCTGATCTGATGCCGGGTTCGTCATCAACAACCAGTAGTTTCAGTACGCTCATGAACAGATAAAGATTAACAGGAGTTCATGAATTTACTAAACATAAACCGGAATCACAAATGGTGCGAAGTCAGTTTCCGGCTTTCCTGTTCCTTTTTCGCTCCTGCCTCCGGAGTATCAGGAATGTTGTCAGTCCGGCAACGGATGACACGATCAGTGCCATGACAAGACTGCCGGTAACGAATTGAAGCATCCCTTCAGTGATGTCTCTGAAGTCTTTGATACTGTTATAATCCGGGTCAATTGCCCCGCTGCCGAGGATTAATCCTCCGAGCCGGTAACTTCCGTAGATAATGACGGGGATCAGAGGGGGCAGGCTTATGGCACTGGAACCTATGGTCAGTATCTTGTTAAGCCTGAAAAGATAACTCGCTGCAATTGCAGTCACCGTCTGAAATCCCCATACGGGAGACAGGCCAATGAATACACCTGTTGCAACGGACAGTGTCTTGCACCTGACAGTGCCCGAGGTTGAGAATAACTCAGCCATTACCTTCGTGAGGTTTTCCTTCAGGCTGCTCCTGTTTCCCTTTTCATTCATGAGCCGGGAATTTTAAGTGCTTCACCTGAAAACCGCGGAGGTGTTAATCTGATCCTTCTCAAGAGGTCTGTTATGGATTTAAATAAATTCTCCTTGAAATTGTCCTGTCTTCCCTATTAAGAGCATTGTACAAATATAAATCAATCTGCAGGTTCAGGCAATCGCCTATTTGGTACCGGTTCCTGCATTCAATCCACAGGACAAGGCACCTGCCGCTTTCATTGACGAAAGTGCCGGAGAGGCTGCAGATGACAGTGTGCGGACTGTCGGGCAGCCCTTTCAGGCTGCCCCGGGTCCGCACTTCGCTTTCCTGACGGGGATCAGATATCAGCTTGCCGGTCTCTGATGACAACGCCAACAGGAAAGCAACTGCTAAAAAGGTGATTGCAACATTCTTCACGGCTGCCGGCATTTATTTGTTCCCGGTGACAACAAACTCGCATTTGTCGCTTTCCCACAGGGTGGATCTGACGTTGAGGCGGTAGCCTCTTTCAAGGCCTTCTACCTGTGCCCTGACGGGATTGATACAGTAGATGTTGCAGGGTTTGGGCAGGTTCATCTTCTTCGCGATAGCGCAGAGGAGGCATGAGTGACCTCTGGCTGTGAGCTTCTCCTCAGTCTCCTCGATGTTCCATGAGATGCAGCCAAACACCTCTGAGAAGACATTGAATATTCCGGACGGGTCGGTGATCCGGAGCTGTGCCAGCTGACCCTTCGCGGCCATTTTCTGTTCCTTTTCCTTCTGAGCTTCAACGTCGGCAAGGATGCCGGCTTCGGAGTAGCGTCTCACTGAATCTGCAAGTACTCCGGCATAGAAGAGCTGCAGCATCTTTAATCTTTTTTCGGTTTCCATTTTTTTATGGTTAAGTTTGTTATGCAAAGTACGGGCGGCCCGGAATGCTGCTCAATAGTGATCATTCATCATTTTTATGGACGTACAGTCACTGCAGAACAGGATGACCAGGCTTCTCGACAGCCAGAAGCCCTCCCCTGAACACACAGATTATTCCATACTGAACTACCATATGCGGTTGCTTGAGCAGATAGCCCTCATGGAGAACAGCTCAATGACGATATACGATATTCTTCAGAAGAGGTACGTCTTTGTCCGTAACCGTTTCCGTGAGCTGATTGACTATGACGAGCAGGCTGCCGCCGAACAGGGTTATGCCTTTTTTTTCAGGCTGATGCACCCGGATGACATCTCGTTTGTGCTTGACACAAGCATCAGGGCAATTGAGCATATTATAGGGCTGCCTCCAGCAGAACGAAAGGATTATAAGACCATTTTCGAGTTCAGGCTGAGGAACAGGGAAGGGAAGTATATCAGGTTCATACAGCAGCTGGTAAACCTGGAGCTGGATCTGCAGGGGAATATGTGGCTGATACTGATCGTGATGGATGTTAACCCGAACCAGCAGGGCAGCAAGCAGATGTTGCGCAGTACGGTGAACATGAAGACAGGGAAGGTGGTGTCTTTCACCGAGGAAGTTGAAGAGAGGCAGTCGCAGCTCACCAAGCGGGAGATTGAGATCCTCGGTTTGCTTGCCAGGGGCATGGTCAGCAAGGAGATTGCCGACGAGCTATTCATCAGTGTCAACACGGTGAATAATCACCGCCAGAGGATCATTGAGAAAATGGATGTGGCCAATACCTCGGAGGCGCTGAACTATGCAACGAGGATAGGAATAATTTAATAGAAAGATATGTGATGAGTGACTTTCAGATGTTGATTGACGAGCTGGTTAAATTCAGGGATGCACGGCAATGGGAGCAGTTTCACAACACAAAGGATCTGGCCCTGGCCTTGTCAATTGAGACAGCCGAGCTGAATGAGCTCTTTCTGTGGAAACCGGTTGACAAATCAAAGGATACTGCAAGGAAGTACAATGAGTTGTGATTGTTTTCAGAATGGTTGGCATACCTCAGTAAACTCATATGATTGAATGATGATAAAACTGTTACTTGGCGACATTACAAGGATCGAAGTTGATGCAATTGTCAACGCAGCAAATTCGTCGCTTCTCGGCGGGGGTGGGGTGGACGGCGCAATCCACAGGGCAGGAGGCAGGGCCATTCTGGACGAATGCAGGAGGATTGTTGAAAGACAGGGCGGTTGCCGGACTGGTGAGGCGGTGATAACCACGGCCGGGAAGCTGCCGGCCAGGTATGTCATCCATACGGTGGGTCCGGTATGGCACGGCGGAATTAACAATGAGGATCAGCTGCTGACGAACGCCTATTCCAACTCATTGCAGCTTGCAGCGGATAACGGAGTAAAAACTATTGCATTTCCCAATATCAGCACCGGAGTCTACGGCTTCCCGAAAGAGAGAGCAGCAAAGATTGCAATCGAAGCCGTCAGGAAGTTTTTGAAAAATGACAAATCGCTGCGTGAAGTGGTGTTCGTCTGTTTTGACCGGGAAAACCATGAAATCTATGAGAGGCTGCTGAATGCCTGAGCATTGATTTTACAGTTAATTATAACAGCGAAAAATCCTATGGAATTATGCAGATGCAAATTGAATAATTCCCACATTTGGGTTCAAATCAAAACCTGATTACCATGCAAAGTGCAGAAAGCCTGAGAAGGAAAATAGAGATGGAAAAGAGGAATGATTCAATAAGGGAATCTCCCTCCGGAACAGCAACCATAAAAATCGGGGACGATTCAAATTCAGGAGAGATCCTTGTCTTTACCACCCTGTGCAATGTTTATAAGGTTCAGAAAAAGGAGCTAATGGACAAAGTACAGGCGCTTCAGAAGATTGATGCTGAACCGGGTGAAAGACCTGTATATCTGACCGGAGAAAAGAGATATAAAGGCTTTCTGATAGTCGCATTTGAGAATGGCAAAATCGGGAAGATCTCAATGGAAAGCTATAAAACCGAGTACACAAGGAAGAAACTCAGAAGTGCCTTCAATGGCGAATCGCGCCTGGTTTTTATTGAACTCATCGAGCATGATATTGACCTGGTTGCCGTGAGCAGCATTAAAAAGGTTGTCCTGTTCAACACCTCCCTGATCAATGCGGTGGATAGCAGGACAACAAAAGGAGTACAGGTTATGAAACCTAAGGATGGCAGCGTTATGATAAAGGTCACCAGGCTGGAGAATACGAAGTTTGCTGATCCTGAATATTACCGTAAGAGTGACTCCCTGAATGCTATCGGATTCTACCTGAAGCCGGGAGATGAGATCTGATACCTGTCCCCCTTCCGGCTTTCTGCTATTTCCTTTGCCATTTGCTTTCGGTTGACATCCCGTTCAGATCAACGGTTGCATTCCACCTGTAAGAAGCCGGCCATGTCCGGAACATCCGGACGATGCCGGTAAATACCCTGAAACTGAACGGGATATTGCGAGGCTTCCAGTTTTTTGTGACATCGAGCTCAATACATACCTTGCTGCCATCTCTCAGAAGTGAATATGTACCTCCGAAAAGCTCTTCGCCGGAGACGGCATACTGCCAGGAACCCCTGACTTCCCTGTTCTGTGGTAATGTCAGAAGATTTGGAAAACCGTTCGGGAATCTCAGCTCAATTGTGTCAGAATTCGCGTCGATCCAACAGCTCTGCACCTTACCCTCCTCATTGATCAGCATTCTCATATCCCCGGTTTTAACTACTCCCCGTGAAATATTTTCAATGACATAAGGTTTTGTTACAGATGCATTTATTTCACCGATGACAAGGCTGGATGCATAACGCATGAGGTACACTTTTTGCCTGTCTCTCGTGATTGGAAAATTTGCGGGTGTCAGTTCCCTGTCGCCTACTGTAACATGTACGGTTGTTCCTTTTCTTCTCACGAAATCGAATCCCTTCATATATACCGCGAAAAGCTTAGCGGGATCCTTTACATTGTCGCCCACGGGAGCAAGAAACGGAAAGGGGCGCACATCCCGGGTGTTTTCTTTTATCAGGATTTTTACATTACGGCCCGATTTATCCCTGAAGGCAATATCGATATCAACTCCGCTTTCTGATATGGCAAATTGTGACGGTGACATCTTGGTCTCAGCCGTATAACCAAGGCCCTCGCCAAGGGTGAATGTCTTTTCATCAAAGCAGACCCCCGGTTCATAGTACACATCGACCTTCTTGTCTTTTCTGTACATAAGAATCTTTAAGCCTTTCCCCGAAGCATTGTTGTCAAACAATTGCGGTTCAATCCCCTCGTACTCGGGATCATCTTTAAAACTGGCAACAAGCAGACGTTCCATCGGTTCCTCATTTAAGCTCAGCGGAAAAACGAACCTGTTGTCAGGCATGGGGCTCTTAGGACTAACCTCAGGAGTCTGACCATGCGCTGCCCCGCCCTCAAAAAACATAAGAGCTGCAGGCAGAGCAATAGCCATTGATGATTTCCTCGCCTTAAGCGGATTTAACCACGAGAGAACCAGAAAAAGACCGTGCAAAGCAGAAAGTGCAAGGACAATGGTAATAAGAAGGGTGTTTTCCAGTAATAAGGCTGTCAGCCATAAAAGGACAAGCAAGACTCCGAAAGCCAGCATGATGGCTGCTGCTGCTCCGGACACTCCGTAAGTGATTGCAAAACAATGTAAGTAGTTCATCGTAATTCAGTTTTAAAGTTTTACAAATGAATTTGGTTCAGTGAAGCAGGGTTGTGAAGCATCAACAGTCAATTCCCTGACGAACAGTTCAATGTTCCTGGCATTTATCTCGGAAACACTGCCTGTTGCCCCGGAGATTTTCTTCACCACAAGGCGTTCGATACAGTTCATCTCTTCAAACCGGTATTCACCTCCCATGTTTCTGATGCTGCGGGCATGATTCCTGAGCAATTCCGGGAATCCTTTGATAATCTGACTGTCAGCTTTATCATGGAACATGCAGCAGACAAATATTCCGACTTCCTTCTGAAGCAGGTCAAGGAGATTCTGTTCAATAAACTTTCTGACAACCGGCAACGACGTACCTGAATACAGTGGGCTTCCTATAATAATGCGCCCGAATGGACGGAGATCGATCCGCTCCCGCCTGTCGAGGTTAAACATGACCACCTCATCGTCAGGCAGAAGATTCCTTATCTTCTGTGCCACGAAACCGGTTGTGCCATGTTTGGATGCATAAACAACTGCTGTTTTCATTTCTTTGTGTTTTGAGATTATGGCACAAAGGTAGATGAGGCCCGAATGACGGGGGTCTCAACAAGTTCTGAGGAGGTCTCGGAAAACGGCTTTTATGGGGAACAGAGGTCTCAGCTTAATGAGACTCACGGTATTTTTCTGAAAAGGAGAGCAGATTTACCGGCTGGCATATTCACCCGGAGTAATGCCGGTGACATTCTTAAAAACGCGGTTAAATGTGGCTTTTGAATTGAATCCGCAGTCGTAGGCAATTGAGAGAAGGGTGAATTTTTTGTTTTCGGGTGCCAGGGACCGGGTTTTAAATTCCTCGATGCGATAGTGATTGATGAAATCAAAGAAATTCTTTCCAAGTTTATTGTTTATGATTCCGGACAGGTAATCGGGCGTAACTTCCAGTTCAGAAGCCAGGGCTGCAAGGGTAATTTCCGGGACCAGGAAAGGTTTGTTTTCATTCATATATTTCAGCAGGTTCTGAATAAAATCATTTTCCTTGTCGGTTAATGAATAGGTTATGCCTGATATCGTACCGGGTTCCTGAAGGTTTATGCCAATTGTTTTTTCCGAAAACAGGTTGCCCTGACGGTGTCCGAAGAATCCGAGGACAATGATATAAACTGCACCCAGCAGAAAGCTTATCTGGTGCATCCATCTGAACGGGGCCAGGGGAACTATAAGATCAATTGCGAAAGCCAGGTAAATGACAGTGTAGATCGCAGCTGAAGCTATCATCAGCACGCGAAGCCAGTGCAGGTCATACCTTGAGGTTTCCGAAAAATACACTTTGATCCTGCAGTTGTAGCGCCTCACAAGTACTGCTGCCCAGGATAGGTAAACAAGTGATGACAAGGTCATTGTGATAATCACAACCGGGTAATCCCACTGATGTTTAAATGATTCCGACTGAAGAATGACTATCTTTTCGTTCAGGGGTTTGGTGTAGTACTCGAAGGTGAACAGTATAATGCAAAGCACAAAGGGTAACAGGTTCAGCAGGTACACCGGTCTGAACCTGAAATGCTGGTCGGTCAGTGATTTCACATACAGCCACAGAATCGGCCAGTGAAGCAACAGAAACGGGGTAGAGACAAAAAAGAAGAGCGGGTATGGGAATCCGTGCGTGCGATTGTATATTTCCAGGTAACTCAGAAAGGTATTTAATGAATAAACCAGGAAGAATGATGACAGCAGGTAGTCTGAGACCGTCTTCTTCCGTTTCAGGATGATCAGAAGAAAGATTATCAATGCTTCAAATACTCCAAACAGTAGAATGGGTTCCATTGTATCTTCAGGTAGTCAAAAAGGTACACCAAATTACTTTTTTCCTTTAAGAAATGCATTGTCAATGATTAACAATTGTTTGAAATTTGCCAAACCTGCTGACTTAATTACAGATTCATTGGCGGGAAGATTGCCGGCTCCGGATCTGGCGGGCTGTTATGGGGTGGATACATCAGGGAGAAGATTGCTCGCCCGATAAATCGGGACTCGCGGACTTCCATGGGGCCAACCGGAAGAGAAAAATGACCTTTTCGCTTCACTCAAAGGTTCTTTTTTACTGCCCTTTCTCTTACAACAGCAAGCTGTTGACGCTACAGGACAATAAAAAAACCACCACCGGAAAACCGGCGGTGGTCATTTTTCTCTTGTCGGGGTGAGAAGATTATATATTTTTCATATCGCATTGATATTCAATATCCCTATTTGGCT
>MTKZ01003926.1_pt1 | contig 64447 bp, 101 predicted proteins | sample 1042781 | NCBI WGS metagenome assembly MTKZ01 (sample SAMN06212207, study PRJNA360539) | anaerobic digester metagenome | biome: Wastewater treatment plant; material: sludge; isolation source: anaerobic digester fed with sludge from wastewater treatment plant | place: Denmark: WWTP Viborg ... | reverse complement strand
ATGCTATGCTAAGAGACACCCTGCAAACATTTACAGTTTTCTTTTAGCGGAATAAAAAATATTTTCATCAATCTTTTTGAAGTATTTCAGCATCAAAATAATCGTTAACCGTTGTTTTGATTAGCCCTTCTAAAGCTATTCCATTGATAACCTTACCATTGGATCGCTCAAATTCGCATTGCTCAATCAAATTATCTACAAATTCAACGGGATCGGTTTGTATGTCTAATTGTTCTGCGATTACTAAAAGGCGTTCAAATAAGATATTTTGGTCTATTTTGTCAGTTTTGAAATTCATTATTTCGTCTCTGAATTTTTGTTTTGCTTTAGATGTGTTCATAGGTTTTCATTTAAGATATTGCAGAATAATTTAGCTAATTCTAAATCGTTTTGGTTATCGATTTGGATCGTAACCTTTGGAAGTTCACTAGGTTTCAATATCGTAATAATACGATTAAAATGATCTTGGTGAATAATGTAATGGGTTTTTGTAGTGTCTTTTTTTAGTTCAAAGTGACTTGCTAATGTAGCCATGTCATTACTTAAAATTTCTGCTTGATTTGGCATTTTGTTTATTTTATTGTGATTAAATATTTAACATTCGGTTTTGTTTCTACGGTTTACCCAGTTGCAAAATTGTTGTAATTTTGGATCGGTGTATTTTTCAAAAAAGTTATCATATTCGCCCTTTACATAATCATGAACCAACCAGCCACCAAAAAAGAAGCACACTACAACAAGCATTAAAGTCATTATTATAAAAAAATCTTCATCATATTTGCCCATATATTCAGAAACTATCTTATCTTTATGTGTTGCCGGATAATGTTCTTTGTCATACTGTGATACCATTCCATTTTCCTTATCTCTAAAAGCAAAGTAAGTATTTTGATACGAAGGAATAAATTTAAAAATAACGATTGAAATTATTATTAATACTATTGTTCTGTTAATTAATTTCTTTGTCATCTTATTTGCTTTTTAATTGCTCTTTTAATACTTGAATATCTACCATGTCACAAATCAAAATATAAGCATTTTCAGCACTTACACCGCCTAATTCAACTCTTTGCAAAAGTTCGTAAAGGTCTTTTTTGTATGTGAAATTGATTTCTGCTGATTCGACATTTAACGATGTGTCATTACTTATCCATTTATAGCACGGCTTTCCATGCCCGATAGGATTTTCATATTTAACAATTGAATCAAAACGTATCAATTCGTATCTTCTTAAATTAGCTATAACTGCACCCCAAACTCTGGTTTCTTCTGGTTGTGGATTGCCTGAAGCCGCATAAGCCTTTTTAATATCTTCGCTTGTAAATTTGTAGTGAGTTTTGATAAACTCTAAAGCGAAGTTATAACATTGAGTATAATAATTGGTTTGCGGAAATTGCGTACTTGCAATTGCTTGTTGTGTTGTTGATGTCATTTTATTTTGTTTTAAACGTAAATTTGTATGTTATCTTTTTTGATAATAATAGAATAATCTCTATTCATTATTAAGTAATTTATATTTACTTTTATTTTTTGCCCTACAAATTCATTTAAAGATCCAGACAAATTAGAGCTACTTTCATTTAATGTACCAACTAGATATTTTCCATCTCTTAGATCTGGCTCTTTTAATTCATAAGAATGTCCCCATCCCCATTTTTCAGGAACTTCATAGTTAATGCACGATATTGGCTCACCGTTCATTATTTTACTTTGTAAAAATTCGAAACACGTCATTTTGTTTAGTTTTTATTGTGATTAAATTATTTTATACTTGTTTTACAAATTCGGCAAATTTAACCTTATTAAACTGCGTCTTATCATAAGCCGCCTTTGATATATCATCTTCATTGAAGTAAACCTTAACCCCTCGCTTTTGACGGTCTAAGAAGCCACTATATAGCGTCCTGAACGATTCAGGAGTAACGCCCATTCGGAATGCAGCTTCTTTTGTGGTTAAGGTGTATGTTTTTTCTTTGGACATTTATTGGTCTTTTTTATTTATTATATAATCTACTTGATAATATTTTACTTTATGTTTGTTATACTCGGCATGTTTGTCTAAAGATTTTTGAGCATCTTCTAAAGATATGAAAGTAAGCTCAGAATGATCACTTATTGCCATTTGCCCATTTATTTCTTGTTTTAATTTACTTGTCCAATTTTTAAAAACAGGATACTGATATTCAATAGTATAGTGATATCTTAATGGTAAAACAGTCAACACCTCACGTTTAATTCTAAATTTATCTTTTTTTGTAAATGATACAATTATGTATAATATTAATAATATTACACTTACTGCTATTGTTAAATATATACTCATTTTGTTTTTGTTTTAATTGATATGACAAAGATATAACCCTTTTCATTATTTACAAATATTTATAAATAAATAATTACAAAAAGGTTAAAAACATACCTTTATAGTTAGTTTAAATATTAAAGAAATAATATATATGAAATAGATAAGTAACTGATATGTATATATTTACGCAAAAACTATACATATTTTGTTGGAATGTATAAAAAATGACTAAAAGTAAGTGTATAGTGTTAATATAATGACCTAAAAGTAAGTCTAAAGGCGTACTAATTTGTCCCAAATTTATGCTATATTTGTGACCAGAACCATATCGTTAATACCAACGATATGCTAAATTATCACTTAATCAAGCGATCTAAAACCCAAAATCCTATTATTAGCGAATTTATTTAAACCAACTTTATTTGCTTGATTACCACCTAATCCCTCAAAATAACCTTTTTCTAAAGGTTTATTATAAATCGTAATATGCCCTTTATATAAGCCACGCTCCAAAATTACCAAATCCCCTTGTTTTGGTTCATCTATGCAAGTTCCAACGTCTAAAAACTTCCTAGCTGCTACAATTGGCTTATGATTTGGCAGTAAACCGATTTCATCCATCATTTTACTGATAAATATAGCACACCATGCATACTTGCTATCTAAGTCTGGTTCATTCTTTACCCAGGGCATTGCCCACGCTACCCAAGACGCTATGACCTTATTTGACGATATACCGTTTATTTCGGTAACTCCTAAGTATTTTAAGGCTTGATTATATAATTTTTCTGAATTTGTCATAATCTTAATTTAAAAAGGGCAGCCATAACAGCCGCCCCAAACATCACAAAAACCAACACTATATGAAAAAAAGGTCGAAGCCTATTTAGATTTGGTAACCACTGTGTCTGTTTTATTCCTTAAACTTATATTTGCAGTTGTTACAATTAGCGCAAATATAGCCTGAATTACCGTAGGATTGCAATTAAATAAACCGCAAATACTTTCAGAAATATTCACAATGTCAAATGTTTGCAATACCACAACAAACGAAGCTAAAGCATTGAATAAGATAGTTCTATATCCTTTTAGCGAAGCCGGTAAAAGAAACACTGGGAAGTTACCAATGAATCCCAAAACACCACCAATGGCAGCCATAATCTTTTTAAACGTTTCCATATTTATTTTTTATTTGATTTCCTAAATTCTAAAATGTTTACTTTTGTTATGTAGTTGTTTTTTTCACTCATTAAACTATCAATTTGAGCATTTAATAAGTATGTCATTGAGTCCGCTTTATTCTTGCACCGGTTTACATTCGGATCCCCCTCGTTTATATTTACGTGCTTTGGACTAAACGAAAGTAGTACTAAAATTGTAAATAAAGCTACTTTTACTAAAATAAATGTTTTCATTTGGATTTTATTTTTTCAACTTGTCTAGTTTTTTTATTGATTTCATCTCGAACTTTATTTATTATTTCGGAGTATTTTTCGATCCGGTTAATGTAGTCCTGAGCCTCAATAATCCTTTGCTCGTTGCAATCTTCAAGTTTAGTCTGGCATTTATCATATAAAGCTCTATCATACTTTACATTATTATTGCTCATTACTTGATATTGAACGGCAATAGCGACTATTGCGGTCAAGACTACTATTATTAGTAATCTTGTTGAACCTTTGCGGAGGTTCTCGTCTGCTAAACCTTTTATGTCTATACCCATTACCCATATTTAAAAACTGAAAACGTAAAAGAAAGTATTGTTTTCACATTGTTGTGTACCACCTGACACGGTTCCAATTGTCCATATTTTATACTTACCTTCAGTTGTATAACGCCCTATTGGAACTATATCTGTCTGATTAGGACCAGGAACATTACTTAATACAATCGCCTTATCTTGAGCTGTTCCACAACCAGGCGAAGTACAAACTCGAACTACTTTAGTTAAGATGGTTTTGCCACACGCCCCACCTTCAGAATAATTTGAAGCATTTAAACGAATATGTCCAGTAACAAAGGAACATGAATAAACAGATGTTAATAATGTAGCTGCCGTTTCGCCCGGACAGTTACCGTTATACCCCCTTGTATAAATTGTGTCTTGATAGTTTATGTTATTGCTCAATCCATTAAATCGCTTAACCACGCCCCTATGAGCATAATCTCGGGCAGTTGTTCCAAATGTACAAACTTCCATACAGTAACATAAAGCATCGGTATTGTAAGGGTTGCATGTTTCATTTGCAGAACTTACCCAAGAACCACCGTAACATTGTAGCTCACTTGTTACACCTACTTCGGTGCTTTGTAGATAAGCCTTGCAACCAGTACCACAACGCCAGAACGAACCGCTTGGGTTTATTTGATTATAAGCAAATGAATGCTGTTTTCCGCAAGGCGTATTTCTTGAAAAATTCCATGTATAAGCTGTCATTACATCGTAACATTTTGGCATCGTATCAATGGCAGCCGTTGAAGCACCACAATCGGACGTCCTTACATAATTTTTCCATAACAACTCCTGACCTATTCGATTAACATTCACAACACCGTCGCCCCAGTTTTGAGATTTTAAAGCGAATGTATCCTTTCTAAATGTAAAAGTCATAACACCACCTAAAAGAGCAGATTTAGAAAGTATTACCGAGTTAACCGATGGAACACACCAAGCAGCCCAATAGCCACCAACATCATTTGTGAACCCCGTCTTAATGTTTTGACCTACAATTAACTCTACGTCAATATTTCCATTGTTGGTTTCACAATAAAGTTTCATGTGGTCCCCATCTTTTAGTTGAACCTTATTATTTCCGTTCATACAATAACCGCCCATTCTAAATTGAAATACCGGTTGTGTTGTATCTGGATTAGTAATTTGAAGACTAGCCATTGCAGCCACTTCACGGATTATATGTACACAAGCAGTATCAAGTGAAACGGTACCGCCTGACTTGCATTTAAGAACATATTTGAAACAAACATCACCACTAAAATCAGATTTAACACCTAATTTCATATGTCCATTTGTGGTGTCCCAAGTTGTTATACGAGCGTCACCGGTTGCATAAGGTGTACCGCCTGGACAATTATCACCTAAACAATCCTCAACTACATAAGCCAAACCGGTTCCGCTTGTGGTCATTGCATTAATAAGGTGAAAGGTTGTAATCCCACCATTTGTACACCAATTATCGTTATTTGAAACATCAAACGAAATTAAAGTATCTGTACTTTCATAAATATCATCTATTGCATTTCCACAACTTACATAAAAATAAGCGGTCGCTACTTTGCTCAAAACAGCGTCACAATATTGGGCATACTGCCTATGAGCCACCCCACAAAATGAAGTAGCTGCAAAGAAATTATATGCACTTGGATTAGTACCGATTATATTTCCGACTCCCAAAGGATAAAGTGAATCATACCAAGCATAAGTTGTAACCCCGGCAGAACAAGCCACATCATTAGAAGTATTATTAAGAGAGGTTCTTGTTGATCCGTTTACTAAACTATAAAAATCATCATAAACAATTGACGCAATTACATTAAATTTTAGATAAGCAGTATCACAAATTGTACCATCGCAAAGAATCTGTACAATTGCAGAATCTCTACCTTGAAACGAAGGCAAAGGACTATAAGTACCTTGACCACTCGAAGGTAAATATAAAGCACCTGAATAAGTTGTGGTTAATAAAGTATAAGTTATCAATTTTGGAGCCGTGCAAGGTGCATCGTTAGCAGCTACATTAAAGCTCAAAGTAGTTGCACGTGGTAAGCTATAAAGATCTAAATTAGCGAACGCACCGCCACAACTCGGAGGCGTTATAATCACGTCTGCAAAAGAACAAACACCATCCCTACAACAAACTTGGTATGAGAATGAGTGAGTCGCACCGCTTAAACAATTAGTAAAGTAATATGTAAAATTACCATTGGCGTCGACCATTGCGAAGCCACCAACGCCCGAATTTTGAACATAGGAATAAACACTTAACCCCTTATCACATTCAGTATCATTTGAATTTAAAATACCACTTATATAAGTACAAACTGTCGAAGTAAAAGTATCGTTTACAGCCGTTACTGTCAAAGGGGGGCAATTACCACCACAAAGATCCACGCTGTCAACTTTTGTGCCATCTTGATCTGTTAAAAACAAATAGCCATTGGTAGGTATTTCATCAGTTTTGAATTTGTAGCCAACTACATAAACCACACCATCTTCATTGTAGTATTCATAAGATCCATCAAAGGCATTTACTATAATAGTCTTTGTTTCACACGTTTTAACAACTGGACAAAGATCTATATCTGTTTCCGCTCCACTTGAATAAGTAACATGTAATACCGTATCTGGACTAAGCTCTATTAAGGTTACAGCGTCACCACTTGCGCCGCCTTTTATTACGCACGTTGTTACAATAGTCCCATCTTGATCAGTTAATCTAATCGTAGAATCGTTTACACAACTTAATTTATAACCGAAATTTAAAGTATCTCCCTTTTGATTTGTATGGGTATAAGATCCATTTGTACGATTAACTATATTTGACTCGTTTAAATTTATAGTTTGTGGTATTCCTAACTCGTTTGTAAATTCTAAGTTATTTGTAGCCACATCATAAGTTAAGGTAGTTGTTGTTTGGCAATTCCTAACAAATGGACACATGGGAACCGTGAAAACTTGACCGCCTACATTAGTAAAAATCAATGTGGTATCCGTATTCATTGCTACCGTTTTAATAGCTTTGTACATTCCACGTACTGAACACGTAGAAGCTAAAGTTCCCTGCTCATTATATATTCTTATGATAGTGTCCTGAGTAATATTACAAGTATATCCAAATCTTATACTATCGCTCATTGTGGTATAAGTATAAGTTCCGTCACCGTTATCAGTAATTTCACCACCGCCCATTGAAACGACCGTAGAATAAGGAACATAGGTTTGAATCCCTAATAAATTGGTCATAATAAAACAACTATCAGTCAATACACCGCCAATTTTACATGGTTGCAACTGATTAAGTTTTATTTGTCCATCGCAATATTGCGATATAAGAAATAAAAGTAAGAATAATATTTTTTTCATAATTATGGTTTCACTTGAATTGATCTATATTTGCCCACTAAATAATAGCCACCACTCGGTAAGTTTTTATCATTGTCAGCTTCTTTATGAGTTTTATATCTTTTTAATTGATTACCGTTTTCAGGCAGTCCATCTAAATATAATGATTTAGCTTTGAATCTATCGAAATTGTCTGGAGCTGTAAAGTCACCACTACAATTTAAACCATCACAAATATTTACTGGCGATCCACATGAAACACCATTTTGTTGTAAATAAATATATTTACCTACTTGCAATAAAGTATATTCAGGCAAAGCAACATCTACACTTGCACCATCTTTAGTAACTACTAATTTATTTTCTGCACAACTTAATGAGCTTGTAATATTTGAAACTATTGAACCGATCGCAAACGTAGATCTTAAACAACTATTTGCACCATCATCACTAAGGATCAAATTAAATTCATTTACACCGCTCCCAGGTTCTATATGATAGTCACTTGTTGACACCGCCCCCGTTGCACCACATGTAAACCTTAATTTACAGCCTGTATTGGTGAATGAATCACACGCATTAAAATTTCTAAATAAATCAGTCATTGAACCTTGTTTACAAACACCACCATCGAGCCAAATAACTTTACCGGCAGCCGTATCAAATTCAGTTTCTTCTAAAGCATTTAAAGAATCACATAAGGCATATGTAGCTGCTATTTCTGCAATATTTCCACGTCTGCAAAGTCCATCATTAGTTATCCATAAAACTTCACCGTTTTGCTCAACACTTAAAAAAGGAAAATCTTTTAAAGCATTACAGAGCGCACCATCTAATAAGCATTGTTCAACACTATCACAAAACCAAGTCCCATCTGCAATACAATCCTTAACGTCATCACAATCAAATGACCCTGAAATGTCCGAAATAGAGCCTTTTAGACATTCGCCATTATGAAAGTATAAAATAGAATCGGTTCCTAAAGCTAAGCCACCATTTAAAGCGTCCAAAGCCTCACATAAAGCCCCATCATTTAGGCAATTTAGAACTGAATCACAATTAAAACCAAACCCCGAAATAGAACTAACTAATCCTTTTTTGCATTCTCCTGAGCTATTTTCAAAGAATAAATAATCAGTAGAAGTTATATTGTCTTCATCTAAAGCGGCTAAAGCAGCGCAAAGAGTTCCTGAGGTTATACATGCTAAAACACTATCGCAATTGAATTTATTTATACCCAATAAGTCCGAAATAGTACCTTTATAGCAGCTTGATCCATTTTGAAAATAGACCTTATCAGTTGAAATTGGTACACGGTCTGTAAACCCATTTAAGGCAGTACAAACAACTGAGCCACCACCTACAATAGTTATCAAATCTGTATAAGAAATATATGTTTGAAATCCGTTTGCATCAGTCATTATGAAACATGAATCTGAAATAACGCCCCCTAATTTACACGGCTGTATTGACCTCAAAGGAGTTTGAGCAAAGGACTGAAAACATATTAAAAGTAAAAAAAGTATTTTTTTCATATCTAGTTTTTATGAACAACTTAAAACAGAACTTGAAGATCCGTATTTGTTTACAACTACCTTAAAATAAGCTGGATCATCAACAGTTCCCATGAATTTAGGAGTCAAATATGTACCGTCACCCATTGAACCATGTAAAAATTTAATATTTCCGTCAATATTATTAAACTCATAGACCGCAACGCCGCCAATTGTTTGTTCATCTTTGTGAAATATTTCATGCCCATCATTCCAGAAAACTTGAACATCTTTGTAGTCAACTCCTAAAAAGGAAAATCCTGTATTAATACGATCTAATCCAATTACGTTTTGAATAAAGAATCTTTCAGGTTTTAAAGCTAACATTACGGTATCGGACAAACATACTTGATCCCCTAAAATATCTATCCACGTTGTTCCGATCCACTTATATAAGCCAAATGAATATTCTGCATCGGTTGTATCTGTTTCGGGAACTTCAAGGTAAGTAACTGAATGCAAGTCACCAATACACGGCCCAGTAGGTGCGCCGTATGGTGTGTTTGTAGCAACTTTAGGAACTAAATAGTCTGCATGTGTAGTTTCCTTATGTAATTTATAATCTTTTAATAGGCAAAAAGCCGCTTGGTGTTGTGCTGTTATTTTGAAATTAACTTCTACTTGAGCCTTTGTAGGGCAATTACTAACCACCTCTGCATTACAATCAACGCCTTTAAATAACTTATTAAAGTCCAAAGAACAGTCAGAACCACTAACTACACATGTGCAGGTCGGAGTCGTGGAACATTTAGGAGTACATAAACAGCTCATATCTTTTTAATTTTAGTTATCATTTGGCAATTTCAACTAAATTATTCTGGACACGTTCTATCATCACACGTAAATAACGCCTCAAAAGTTGTTTTAACAAATATCTTTACTTCTAAGTCGCTTAAATTATCAGTTTCACCAATTGGAGTACTTAAATTTATAACGTATTTAGTTATTTGTTCATCAATTTCAAAGTATAAAGGACTATCTGGATTACTTGACTGTAAACCGTATTGTACACCATCTTTAAAGAACAACATTAAACAATCAGTTAATTCAGCATTGTTAATGTCTTCAAATGGTATTTCAAATGAATCAAATTCAGAAACACCATCGAAAGTATAACATACTAATTCGCTTAAACAATTTTGTTTCCCTAAGCACCCTAAAGCATCCCAAATTATACCCATAGCTGCCCAATTCAAAGCGCATTCTGCTGCATTTGTTGGAACTTCTACTGGTCTACCTTCTACATTAAAAATACAAGCCATGATCTTAAATTAAATTGTACAGTCGATCGTTGGATCATCTATACAAGTTTCGCAAATGTTACATTCGGTAATAAATTCGTAACTAGGTGCAATTTTTATCTTAAATTTATTAAAACTTTCACAATAAGCAAAGTCTTCCCAAAAACGAACGTAAATAAATTGCGTTCCATCCGGTCTAATTAGCTTAAATATTGTTTCTGCATTTTCATTAAAACGATTATTAAATTTTATATAATTTCCTTCTTTAGTATAAAATTTCTCTATATAAGTTTTTCCTAACCACTTGAATCTAATTTCCCAAATACCTGACATATCGGCTTTTACCGTTGTAACTACTTTGCCACAACTAGAATAGCAGCCTACATTAAATGTTGCATCACAATATGGTTCACATTTAGCCATTAGCCTTGATATTAAAATATATGATCGAAATAGTTAACATCATTGAAAATGGTAAATTCATGAATATAAATAAACTATGACTCACATAAAAATATACTAAAGTAACCATTAATAGGTTTAAATATGCAGCTATTCGGACGGTCATACATTCAACACATACCCAAAGCTTGAATTTAGGCTCAAAGGAAACAAGTTCCCAGTATAAACCATCCATGTAGTTAGCTCTTGTTGTTACTTTTGCTTCGCCTTCTAAAGCGTCCATGCTGTAAACTAAAGCGGATTTTGTAATTAAGTCTTTATGAGTCAAGGCATATTTTAGGAATTTCTTATATCTTATTTTGCTAAATATTGAACCCCAATCCATCATAGAATCGAGTCCAATAGCAAAATAATAAGAAACAAATCCTATCACAACGGCTAAAGCATAAATTAACAAAATACTCATTTACAATCGTTTTCACATAGTTGATCACATGAAGCAACTAGCATATTTTTTCTAAGGACAAAATTAACTAAAATTAATGGGATTTCTTTCTTTAATTTTACGTTTGTTTCAAGTTTTACGATCTCTGAACTGTCTGCTAAAACTGTACTTATAACACACGAAACGCCCCTATTTTTAAAATTTGATATTGAAAATATGGCTTTTTGTAATGTTTGATCAAAGTTTATTGAAGGTGTAAACTGGAATATAGCTTTCATTCGCACCTGAAATACACTTGGATTATTTTGTTTACCTTGATCTACTATGATCGTATCTTTATCATTCTGAAAACTCAAATAAATTTGATACGGTTTACTGTCATCTATACCGTTTAATTCGTAGCTATGTCTAAAATAAACATGCTCAAACAAAGGCTTGAACTGCTCTTTTAAAATAGTTATTAAATCGTTTATATCGTTTTCAAACATTGTTTAATTCTCTTAATTTGTCATCTATGACCTCTACGTACTTATCAAAAGCTAAATCTATTTCGGTTTCATTTGGTGCGAAAATATCGAATCCAATTTGCTTAACAGGAACGCCGCCCCTAGTTTTAGATCCTTTCTCCTGACCTTCTCTAATTATAATACTCCTTTCACTATCAAAACCTAAAACGTTACGACCTTGATTTTTGCCAATTACTATACTTCGCCTTAATGTTCCATCAAATTCTAAATCTTTTATAGCTGTTTGCCTTCCTTTTGCAGCCCTTTTTGATTTATAAGATTCACTCCGATATGATCCAAAACTTTGTAAATCTGTTCCCTGGCTTTTACTAAATACCCTCGTTTGGATAATAGAATTTAATTCACTCAAAGCAGCTATTTCAGCTTTATCACGGACTTCTAAAACATTCTTTTTATACTGTTTTAAGTCACCAATAAAAGATTTAATACTTTGACTTGCCATTAATCAAGTTTAACCGCTCTAAGTTTGTTTTTAGCCTTTTCATCATAAACCCATTGGATTTTTTGACCATTGGGCAATACTAACTTTTTGCCGTTCATAGACAAAGCCTTTTTTTCAACACTTATATGAAGTGCGCTTTTAGTTTTACCACAACTTGAACATGCCATATTTTTTAATTTAAAATTGTACTTCTTGAATATGAACCCCTATACATTCTTTGCAAATTGTTTTTGATGTTTTGATATAATTCCTTGCAAAACCAACAGCATAAATTAATGACTTATAATACTCTGAATTTTTATCCAAAGTATTATTTTCATTTGGCACACCTTCCCACATCAATAACAGCTCTTTAGCCTCTTCTTTTTGATTAGTGATAAATGGATTAACCCTTTCAGTAAATAACAAATCTTGTAGAATTTTAATACCTATTTGGTATAAAATAGCCATGTTTAATTTATCCAAATAGTTACATACTAAATGATCAAAATTACATCTACATATGATCGAAAACCCCATAAAGAATGAACCACCTTGAGTAAATTCATCACTTTCAGCATAGATAGGGTAAACATCTGCACAATTATTGCAATTACAATAGTTGCAGCCGCATGAACATTCCGTTAATGGTTTTAAATTGTTTCCACAAAAGTCTATATACAGTTTATATTCTTGAGCTATTGTATTGATCTTAACCGAAATAACATTAACCTGACCACCTACCAAAGTGAAGTTTTCAGTCTTAATTTGTTTGTCATTTTCAACATGAACTACGGTTATTTTAATGTCAAGTTCTGGAAATATCGAAATATCTCGAACCTCTACACCTACAAAGGGGTCTGAGCATCTTTTAATGATGATACCCACTTTATTAACCGCTTGATAGCTGCCCCAATTACCCTTAATGGAATTTTCATATATAATGTCTAAAAATGTAAAATCCTTTTGACATAAAGTTAAAAAGTCACGGATCACGTGCCTTATTGCTAATTTTTCTTTTGCTCTGAAAAACGTTTCACCTTTGATTTTTTCTTCATTAGCTAACGAAGCAGCCAAATTAAAAGACATACCTTCTAAATCATTAATATATAAGCCGCTTGAAGCATCTTCGTTACATGCTCCAACCAATCCTATGAATGGAAATTCTATGCAGCTCGGTATGTTCATTCGTTAACGTATTTTTTGAACAATGTTTGATTAGTTGAAATAGGTTGTACTGGGTGTAAAGTTAAGCCAATTTGACCAGCTAAATTAATTAAACTTCTTTCGCTAATTTTTACATAACCATCTGAAGTATTAACCCAATTTTTAAGGGCAAATTTAATATCTTTACTTACCGGTTCAGCTAATTTATAAAATTCTCTAATTTTTTTCTTTGTATCTTCGCTAAAATTGATTTCGTCATTTTCTTGATATTGCCAAAATAAAATATCGCTTTGAATATCTGAATGGTCAAAACCTAAAGCATGTAACAACTCATGAACCGCAACCTTAACCAAATTAATTGCATCTGGTTTGTGCATTTCATCCCATTGGTAAGCTAAGTTAATGAATAAATCCGCAGCGTGTGAAAAATTTGCAAAATTTGCATAAGCATAAGCTAACACACCATCCTCAAATGGTTCTGGCATATTTTTCAACTCATTTGAAGCAAATTTTATAATAATCGGAGCTTCTTTTGCTTCGCCTGTACTTTCAAAAACTATCTCACCAAATTGGCTTTGAATTATTTGAAACGTCTTTTGAAAGGATAAAATCACTTTGTATTTATCCATTGATTTTGGTAAGTATGTTTCATCTAAGTGCCATTTTATTTTTCCGTTAATTACTGGAATAGTATTTGCACCTCGAATGGTTTTTAAAGAATCTTTTTTTATGCAGTTTCTCATATTAGAATCCTATTGTTTGTAGATCGTGAAATTCTTGAACATTTAGACACGAAGTCACCGTGCCATTAAAGGTGCGAATAGTTCTGCCTCCACTTGCGTCTATTCTAGTCATATTAGCTAATAAATTACAAGTAGCTCCTTGATTTAAAGTTAATACAACTTTATTTGTAGCGTGGTCAGATGTTATAGTTAATGTTGCACCAGTTCTTGATTTATAAGCTTCTAAGCTTGTTGTTATTGTATATGTAGCAGCATCATTTAATGTAACTGTTTGAGCATTTACATTATTTATTATTAAATTTGCAAATAAAAAACCAAAAGATCCTGCAAAAGTTGGAGATACACCAGCACTAACAGTAGAATTTCCAGTTGCTGTCAATAAAGAATTCAATGTAATATTTCCAGTAGCCCCAAAAGTAATATTATTAAAAGTTATTCCATTTGTATTAAACACAACATTGTTAGATGTTGTTAGTGTGCTTGATGTTGTTGTTATTGTTCCACTTATGTATGTCATAGTAGATGTTACCCCTCCAAAACCAACATTTGTGCCTAAAGTTACATTGCCCGCAAAGTCTAAATTATTACTTATCGCAGAACTTGCACCGCCCGTCCAAGTTCCACCAGTTAACTTAATACGAGCAGTTCCACTTAATGCACCACTAGAATTTGTTAACCCACCAGCTAAAATCAAAGTATCTGTTCCTGTTTGATTTAACGTTGTTAAACTCGAAACTGTTAATAATCCACTTATTGTTAAATTGCCGCTTATTGTTTTAGTATTTGCGCCTGACCATGTCATTACATTAGGCCATGTTTTACTATTTGGTGTAATCGTACTAGCTGCACTTATTGTCATTCCAGAAGTTCCTGCAATTGTATAAGATGTTCTTAATGTTACATTTCCCGCAACAGTTAAAACAGCATTATGAGTAATTGTATTGGTGTATCCAGTTGTTACTGTAAAACTTAAAACAGTTATTGTAGCAGAAATAGTCGAAGCCGTGTTTCCAAATAAACCGGCACCGTCAAAAGTTACGTCATCAGTGCTTCCAGGAACTGAGGCATTGCCAACGCCACCGCTCGTAGCACTCCAGTTTGTCGGGACTGTAGCCGACCAGTTAGCCGAACTTCCTCCGCCTACCCAAAATCTAGTAGCTCCAAAACATTGAACAGAAAAAAGCAATAATATGAGTATCTTTTTTATCATTGTATTTCTAAACTAAAAACTAAAGTAGTTGCATTTGCTAAAGCATCGACATTAAATCCTAAAATATCTCCTGCGCTTAACGAACTAGGTGACCATCCCGTTAAAGTAGTTGACCTTACAGCATTTCCAGTACTTAAAGCTGGTTTAGTTCCCATTATGGTGTTTGCGACCGTTGGTAAACTTGTTCCAGTTGCGACCCTCCAAACATCTATCGTAGTTGTTGGACTTGTACCTGTCGCTACAATAGACCATCCTGTAATTGTACAAGCATAAGGTAAAATATAATACCTTGTCGATCCCGTTGAAACTACACCGCCTTGTCCATCCCATCCAATACGAATAGGAGCCATTGAACCACCACCGCCTGTTCCATTTGAAGCCGAAATAATACGACCGTCAGCATCTACGTAAATGTTTGCGCTTGTATAATTACCAGCTGTTACGCCTGTCGATTTTAATTGGATAGAGTCAATAGAGTTTGAAATTATTTTAATTGCAGTTACTGAACTATCTGCAAGTTTTAAAGTCGTAACCGATCCACTCGCTAAAGCGGTTGTACCTACACTATTTGAAATTAATTTAACAGATGTTACAACGCTGTCCGCTAAATCTATTGTACTAACTTCGCCATTACCTATTTCGGTTGTTGTTACTGTACTTGCACCTAGTTGTAAATTAGAGTAAATTCCGCTTACGTCACCACTATGAGCGGTCGCAGTATCTAAAAATTGACCTAAATAAACATTTGAAGCCGCAACATTATCACTTGATAAACTTATTTTTAGGTTCTTTGAGGCAAAACTAAAAGTGTCTATTGTTTGAATCTCATTTGTAGTACTTCCATCGACTTCACTTAATAAATAACGACCGTCTAAATTTACAGTGTTCCCGCCTGAAATAGCTAGGTCACCTGTTCCGCTTGTCCAAGTTAATGTTTGAGCATCGGTATTATCCAAATAAGTAGCTAAATTAACACTTTTAAAGGCTTGTGCGTCATCTTGTAAGCTTATTCTAAGTATATTTGCAGCTATATCAAATGTATCAATAGTTTGATTATCAGTATCGGTAATTTGTGGTATATAAATTTTATTATAAAGTTGCCCATCCCCTGAAAGTGATAGCCTTAACGTATCGCTTGAATATGAGAATGTATCTACTGTTTGGCTATCTGTATTGTCTAGATATGGGCTTAATGAAACAGATTTATAAGCCTCGTTATCATCTTCTAAACTAAGCCTTAATGTGTTTGAAACTATTGTAAAAGTATCTATCTTTTGATCATCTGTTCCACCGCCGCCGCTTGTTGGTATTTGGGCAGTATCATAAACTATACCGTCAATAGTTGTGGTTAAAACACCGTTAATGTAATCGGCTGTTAAAGAACTTACACCAACTGGACTTGTTGCTAATGTGCATAAAATCCAAGCGTTGTAATTTTTATCAAATACATACTCTTCTAAAAAAGTTCCTGTATAAAGTCCATCATCAGTCCTTATATAAGTATCATTTTCTTTATCAGTTGACATTGCAACGGGAACGCCTGACCCAAAGCGAACATTTGGAACTGGGATTTTGTAAACTTGGCTATATGATATATTTACAAAAAATAGGAATAATATGATAGTTTTTATACTTCCCACCAAACACTATATTTTGATGTAACTGTTCCTCTAAATTTTAAAGATGTCGCTATGCTAATTACGCTATGCCCATCACCATAGCTAACTATTCCTGTGGATAAATTTATAATTAATGGATATGTTACACCATCATCAAAACTAACCTCTAAATCAGTTGCAGCATCATTTTTAATAGATACTTTTTTTGCGAACTCTGGAACTGGATTTTTTACAGCAGCGTCATTTAGATAAGATATTGCACCTGGAGTTACTAAGCCTTCTAAAGGACAGCCACCATAAGTTGCATTAGAGACACCCGAAACTACATTACCTTGCCAATCATAATAAAGTGGGTCTTCCTCTGGTGAGCATGGACGTTTACCATAAACAGTAACTCCATTCCAACAAAAAGCCTCCATTGCACTTATATTAAACAAAGGAGTGGCGCAATCTCCTAAAGCCGTGCAAACTTGTAAATCTTCTAAATCTGGCGAAATTGCAGAACCTGTAGTTTTATTAATATAAATAGAACTTTCAACTGCACTAGGATCAGTCGTAACATCTAAGATCATTACTCTAGTTATTCGATCTCCTGTTGTATATCCTGTTCCGTCTGCAATTGCATCATAACAAATTTCTACTAATTCACGGTCTAAATTTGCTTCACCCAAAGTTCCTGAAGCTCTACAAATACAAATTGCACTCCATAAAGCCGCAATATCAGAAGCATAAGAACCGCCTTGATCACTCGGAATGCTCCAACTTTGAATACCATCACTAATTCTGTAAGAACTTACACCAGTTTCCACTATTGTAGTTGTGCCTAAATTAAAGGCATATTTTACTAATCCATTACAAAGTATTTTGGCAATACAACAATCGAGATCAATGTCGAATGTCATTGGTTCAAATGGTTCGCAATTTACTGGCATATTATTTTATTTAAAAAAAAACTACTTAAAAAAGTTGACCGTAGCCATTTACATAACTACGGCCTCCTTATTGAAATTACCAAATGTATTTTATTCGGCTGGGATGCAAGATGTATCACATCCTACTTCACCACAACCTAATTGAATTAAAAATCTACCATTACCAACAACATCAGGGCAGTAATCATCATCTGGCATACACCAAGATCCTGCCATACGGTTAATTACTTGTTTCCATGCTCTACATGAAACATCGTAAACCATACCGTAATCGAAGTCATAAGACTTATCACCAACTACTTTAGAAATAGTTTGATAAGTTGCATGAGGCATATTTAAACTTTGACCTGGCTTATTGTTTTGTAAAAACTCGATATGTTGAGTAGTTCCTGGAGCTAAAACAATCGCATAATTTCCTGGCGTTGGAGCTAAAGGAGAAACGATTTTGTCAAATTCACTTGAATAGTAAAATTCAAATGGACTTGAATCAGTAATATTTCCAGTTACGCCAACTGCATTTGCACCTAAACCAGCGTACTTAGTCATGTACATATACTTACGAATAGAATCCCCACCAATTATGATTGGTTTTCCTGTGAATCCCATAGCTGCCATTTGAGCATTTACAATATCCCATCCAGCAGTTTGTACATGTACACCTGTTGCATCAAATATGTTTGCAGTCTTAGTAGTTGTTAAAGATTCTACACCGTCACAATACTTACCTAAACATGCAGTTACTGAGGTTAATAATGCTTTTTCTTCATCAATCAAAATTCGTTTGATCATACTATCGGTAGTTGCTACTACGGTTTGATCTTTGCCCTCACATGCACACCTGAACATATCCTCAGTCCAATGCGTTTTTTTACCTCTGTTATCGGTAGCTTTTACGAAAACAAATTCAGTTGTTTTAAATGGACTTGTAGTCACTGCCGTTTCATCAAGACATAAACTATCTACGTTTGTAGAAGCGTCACAATCTGGAGCAACGTATTTTAATTGAAGTTTACATCCACTACCTGAAACTGGCGCACCTGTTCCGATTAAAGATTGACCTATAAAACCCTGTTTATTTGAAGGCGATCTTAAAGCATCCAACATACCCAATACAGCTCCTAAGCTATTTGGTTGATTTTGAGTTTCTAAATAACCAATTTGTACAGCACAGCATGAAGCTGCGACTAAACTAACACTTGACATATTATTATTTTTTTAAAAGTTATATCTAATAAATGATCACTAGATAAGGGCCTAGTAGTTTTGCCCAACTCTCAAAAATAGGGTATTGAGAAAACCCAAGTACATTTGGTATTGCAAATATACAACTATTTATTAATATTTAAAATAATTATTTTAGGTTATATATAATTGATAATATTTAACTACCTAATATATAAACTTTCTTTAATATTTAAACTAACTATAAATGTGTATTTTTTATCTTTTTGTAATTATTTATTTATAAATATTTACAAATATTGAAAGGTCGTTATATCTTTGAACTATCAATTAAAATAAAGCAAAATGACAACTCAATTAGTAATAGACCTAGCAAATAGAATAAATCAAATAGATCCTCGTATTTCTGCATATGTAGATGGAGGAACAATAAAAGGGACATTTAGGGGCAAGCGCAATGAAGATTATTGCTATATGGTTTCTTCTAAAAGTTTTATTTACAACAACGAAGGATTAAATATTAGAAAGGCAATAGAACAAGCAATTTCAGAGATTAAATAAAAAAGCCGCCCTAATTTCTTAGAACGGCTCTGCACTCACCCAAGTACCGAAATCCCTTTTATTTTTGATCGTCAAATTTCATTAAACGATCTAATGTTTCTTTATTAGTTCCTGTCATAATTTTTGTAGGATCAACACCATGCGCAACAATAGGAGCGTCACCTGCACCGCCGTTACCGTTTGATTTACGCATTAATGGTTCAAATTCTTTAGCCATTGCATCTTTTAAAGTTTTGAATGATCCTTTTTTCTCAAAGTCAATTGCAAGTCCTGTACCGCCTTCGCCTGTTAATGTTCCATCGTCTGCAATATGCCAAGGCATTTTATCAATCTTTTGTTCAAAAATAGCTATAACAGCGTCTTTTGCTTCTTTAGGTATTGGAATATCAAATCCATTTGCCTCACGTTCTATCAATGCTTTACGTTTGAAAATTTGCACCTCTCGCATTGCTTCTTGTTTGGCTTTTACGATGTCGGACTCTTTAGAACTCAAAACGTTTTCAAGTTCTTGATTAGTTTTAAGATATTTTTCTCTAAATTCAGCCGCTTCTTTTTGGTGTTTTTCATCGCCTTGTATTTGACTTGACAAACTGTCTTTAGTTGTTTTGACTAAAGTTGTAAATTCATCAATAGGCATTTTTTCAATTTCGCCCCTTGTTTGGGTGAATCCCATTTCTTTGGCTACTTTGAATTTAATTTCTTTTTGCGCCTGAATGACTTTAGCTTGAATATCTTCGTCTTTAATACGTGGATTAGCTGCATTTTCGACCTCTATAATATGAGATCTTTTTTCAGTTGCTAAAGTTTTTGGATCAAAACCTTCTGGGGGTGTTTCTGCTTGTAATGCTTCTATTTCAGCATCGGTAAGATTGAACTCTTTTAAAAATAATTTTAAATTACTCATTTGGTATAAATTTTTAGTTAATTAATTACTTCTTTTTGGTTTTCACCATCTTTTTTTCTTTAGAATCGTGTCCTTTTGTTTCTTTTTTCTTAGTATCTTTTGACATATTATTAAAATTTATTGATTACTTAATGGGATTTAATTTTTTGTTTTTTCTCTTTTTTAGGTTTGTCAAAACTTGGTTTTTCGTTTTTTTGAATAAATGATTCTTTAGCCTCTGAAATAAACGGCTCAAAATCATTACTTGGATCGTTAAATTCAGGATATTCTAATGGTTTTTCAGGGTCTTCTTTAGAAGTTAAATCATTGTTTTCAATTGGTACTATTTTTTCAATCGGTTTAGCACCTTCAACAACTTTCAAGGCTTTACCTTCTTGATCTTCTGCTAAAACATAATCATTTAAATACCCAGCTTTTATTTTGAGATGTTTTTCGTATAAATCCTTTCTAATTGTCATAGTTTGAGGATTTAATTCTGCATCATCAATATTAAGGTTTTTGACGTTTATCAAACAAACCATTTCTATCTCTGTTTCTGGCTTTACTTCATTTTTCATATCTTTTTATTTTTTTGTTCTTCAATTAATCTCGCTCTTTCTCTTTGAAAATTAGCGTCCAGTTTTTCAAAATACTTTTGCTTTTTGTCATTCCATTGAAACGGTAAGGCATCGTGACGACAATTATAACCGCCTCTATATTGGCTAAAGTTTTCCTTTGTCAATAGAATATACGAAGTACTGCCTTTTTTACCGTAACCTGTTCCATTTGCGTTTGCCCATTTGACCTCATCAGGTAAGTAACCATACGGAGCTTGTTTTTCATCAAATAGAAGTATTCCATTTTTTTCTGTTCGCCACCTAACACATTGAACTCTTGATGTTTCTATTAAACTTCCAGTATATCCAAAGGCGTTAAACTTTCCAATCTTTGCAATTTTATCGTTAACTATTCCAGTGTATTGTAAAGTTGCATCGGTTGTAATTTGACCAACATAACGCCCTAAAATACCACCGCCTTGACTGCTTTTACTAACTGCATTCGTTAATTCGGATTTCAGATCTTTGATCGAACCGCCTTGTAAAAGTTTTCTGGCTAAGATCTTGCGGACTTCGTTTGAAATATTTACCTTAAAACTTTCTGGCCTTAATAATGATTCTGTTAACTCACTAATAACTAGCTTTTTTTCTTTGCTAAAATTCAAAGCATCAAAATCAAATTCAGGATTTAACACACTTAAAAGTAAATTATTAGCTTGTGTTAGTTCATCAAAACTACCTAATAAGCCACCCAATTCACCAATATAAGCCGAATTTTTAAAGTCATCTACCAACTTTTTGGCAAATTCTGCTAACAAAAAACCGCTTTCCTTTTCAAGTACTAAGAACCCTTTAGCCCTTGCAAATTTATCTATATACTCAAAAATCTTATCTAAAAGTTCATCTGAATATCCATCAGTAAATTTCTTGAACCGGTTAATTAATGAATCTTGTACATCAATTTTGTTTTTGATCGGATCCATTTGGTTCTTTTAAACTTATAGGTTCTATTATGCTGTCTAGAATCGATTCGCCTTCCTTATATAAATCAATTAATTTTTTATTCAAAAATGTATCTCCGTATTTAATCGCTAAATCTTCATATACCATTTTAGCTAAGTCCGCTTTTTTAATATCGTTTATGTCATAACGTCCAAAACCTACTGAGGTCGGTATCTGTTCAGCATCTAAAATGCTTTGAGGATAGAATTTTAAAATGATCTCAAATATTCTTAATAAAATAGGGTCGTTTGAATATTTAAACTTATAATAGTCCAACATTGCTTCGCCCTTTTCCAATGGCAAAGCTTCAACTATTCTTAGTTTTAAATATTCCTCACTTTTAATAGTGATCCTATTTTCTAGTTTTATTTTAGGTTGTTTTCTTAGGTTTATAGTAGGGTTTACAATTGCCTCAACACATATTAAAATGTCCTCAACATTGTTCATTAAGAGTTGATAAATTTGATTGACTTTAGTTTCCCATTTAGTCATTCTCATTTTCATTGCTTCGCCTGACTCGTTGTTTTTTATTAATGGGTTTATACCTATTGAAGCTCCTGCCATACTTAATAACTCCCATGTAACTGTCCAAGAATGGTCCAATGGGCCTGTTCCTGGCTCTAACCAATATGGGTTTAAGTTATTTGCATTTCCATTTTGATCAAAACTACTAGGCGGTATTACGTAAACATCTGCAATCCCAGGAGCTATACTACTTCCTGTTCCATTACAAGCGGTACACTTTGGCCTTGAATCCACGCCCATTTTTGTATCATCAAATACAAATTTTTGACCCTTACATACTGCACAATCTATTCTTGGCATTACCAATGTAGGATGAGCTGCTTTAGTTCTAATTACTTGATTATCTCCAAATGAATTTACAAATTCATCCAAATAAGGAAAAGCTGTTCTAAAAACACTTTCTTGATAAACCTGTCCTTTGATATTTTCTGTAAGGATACCAATTGCACTAACTACTGGAGTATCATTTGTGTTGTGGTTGTACCAAATTGTTTGACTGTATTGTAGAACGTCTTCTTTATAACTAATTGGTTCTAAAATGTACCAATTGAAATAGTCTGCAATGTAGTAATATGCAAGTTCTTGAACGTTTCCATCAATTTTGTACTTTTTTAAACCAGCTTCAAAACCGAATATTTCAGGACTTTCAAACTTTAGGATTTTATCAGAACGTACAAATCTTATATCAATCCCAGCTTTTTCAGTTGGATTGATTAAGTTAGGAGGTATGTTCTTATTCTGCTTATTGTAAGGAAATACAATAATTTTACCGTTTGGATCTAAACAAGATTTAGGATAAATACAGCGTATAAAGTAATCCCAAAAACTTAAAGAGCTATCCAAATAATAAAAACGTTCTTCAATTAACCATGCTTCTAAATTAGAAGATTGTTCACTTAGTACTGGCTTATTTGAATTAATTATAGCAGTACTTTCAGAAATAGCAGTATCTAAAATTTCATGGTTAACGGCTCGTTTGTTAGCCTTTCGCCATTCTTTAAACTTCTTTGATTCACTCGGACGTTGAGCGTCACCAAGATCATTGCTATCATCTCGGTAATAATGTCTAAAAGCCTGAACCCTAACATCTGTAATCTCTTTGATGTTAAGTGGTTCAGGCTTAAATTTATAAACTTCTAAGTAATCTTTAAGAAGCATTAATATTTTTTAAAGCGTAATAGTAGGCAATGGCACTGCTATTAAAACGTCATTTAATTTAAACTGCCAACTCATATTCCATGAACAAATTTCATTTGCTTCATCCCTAACTAAATTAGGGATTTCTGTAAATGAAACCTCAATCCCAAGTGGTTCATCTGGCTCAGTCGCAGGTATTTCACCAGCGTTAACCCATAAAGACCAAGCTGGATTTATAAACCAAAGACCATCGCAAGACTTCCAAAGTAAAGTTAAATTTAATTTGGTCGCATAGATTTGCTGCCAAAATAAAAAGTCTTCATTGCTGTCATCCCTACTTGCACTAACAAACTTTATAGTGTAAATAGTTTTGCCGGGTATCTCTTTTGAGCAACTCACCTTAAAAGGTGTACCCGTACTTGGCGTAATCGTTGCATTACCTAATGGTAATGGTTTCAATTTACCAGCCGTAACCGCTGCATCAATAGACACTTGATCTATTGTATCTAAAGAGAAATCGCACAAATAGGCGTACATTCGCTCTACTCCGCAATCTTTAGTGACTATATTACAGTCCGCTTCAAAGCTATCTGGCAATATAAATCCAATTCCACAACTATCGCAAGGCATAATATATGTTTTTATACGTTAATAAAAACATTTGGTTTATTTCAATTGCAAATATACTACATTTGTTTAATATATTTTAAAGTAATTTAGTCATGACTTTCACCCTGAATTGGTTCACTTATTTCGGTGTTAATTATAGGATCTTCTTTTTTTACTTTAGGTTCTTTTTTAACCTCTTTAGGTTTTTCAATTGTGGGCAAAGCTTCATCAGCCGTCATATTTAGATATTTCAATGTTTCCGCTTCGGTTGCTTGACGGTATTTATTTTTAGCAATTATTTCTTTTTGAGTTAGCCCATTGTTGAACTTTTTAGGACTTTCATAAAGGCTTTTTGGAACCTTAGCAAAAGTATTGCCTTTTTTTATTAGAACAAATTCTTGATCTTTCATATTTTAACATTTATTAGTTTCACATTTTTCTATTACAAATATCGTATAATTATATAAGCAAAGACCCTCTAAAAGATCTGAGCTATCTATTTCAACGGTCACAAATTCTCCATTAATCATTACTTGACGACCTGAGAAAATCCTATCTTCTAAGTATTTAACCATAAATAACGGTATCATTGGGAACGTTATTTGCTTTTTATAAGTTATACTTTCGGTTTTTCGTACACCGTTTTTAATTACTGTTTCACGTTCTGGACTTGCCATTTCTTCATATCCTAAAACCTGAATAGTATTGTTATATTTAAAAGGCGTTAATCCTACGGAATCAGTCGGTAAATCATAGAAATTACCTTCGCAGTCGAATGAATCGAATATCCCTCTAAGTGTGTAAAGTTCCCCATTTTCGCACGTTCCAACAAGTTTAAAATCCTGAGTGCAAAATCCATCAACTGGGTATTCTTCAGGATCGCCGCCAATGTTTCTGTAAACGTGGTATTTTAATGACCAACAACTAGGGAAATCTACGACTGTTGGATATATTCGTAAAATTTGGTATGATTTTTCACCATCCCAAGCAACAAAATATTCAATTCCGAAATCCGTATGGTCACCAACGACGTTATTATTTGCGTCTAAAATGTCAACGGTAATCCATGTTCCAAATCCATCAACTGGCATCGTAGGATCTGTATTATAACGGTCAAATATTTGCGTATAAATTTCAATAGGTTGTGTTCCATCGTAAGGCACAAAATACGGATCATGTTTTTCTCCACAACACAAATTACAATTAAATTGACCGCCGCAAATGGTTACAATTCCATCGGGATCAATATAACATCGTACCTTTGGAGGTAAACAGAATTTGGTTACCTCAGTATTGAAGATATAACACGTTTCTGGTATTTGTAAAAAATAACTCATATTCCTATATTAATTGCTTTTGAAACGATGCACCCATCGGAGCTAGTCGCTTTAAATGTGTATGTATCTGTTTCATAAGTTTCAAAGAATCTTGAAGTGGTTACAACGTCACTTAAACTATCCTTCCATTCATAGGTAATTGTACCTGTATAGTTTTCGGTATCTCCAATTAATCTATGTTTATTGCAGCTTTCAGTCAATACACTTACTGGATCTACTGTATATGGTTCATGACCTAAAGGAATTGAATTAAAATTAAATATGTCCGAATCACTAATATAGGCAAAGTCTACACCACAATCAGTATCACCATCTGGAGCTGCTCTGAACTTCATAGGACTTGCACACGGTGTGTTAAAGTCACAATCTAAACTATCTAAAAGTAAGTATTTAGGGCATCCCTGAACATCTGGAGCTATTGTAGCTTGAGTTAATGTAACTGGCAATGTTGCACCATCTCTATTGAATGAAATTGTAGCATCTAATTTATTGATCCCCAGCCAATCATTGCCATCGGTTGCATCTTTAAAATCAAAAGTAATGGTAAAAACTCCAGCATTGGTGCAATTTATTACTAGCCTGTAATCAGTTCCATTATTGTAAGTAAATGCTGCCAATAAGTCCGCAATTATAAAGTTTTTCAAAGCAGTTGCATAAGTTGATCCATTTCCTGCAAAAACTATCGAGCTGCAATCTAAATCGTACAACGCTAAAGAGTTTGAAGCTGCTATAAATTGGTACATTCTAATATTAGTAATGATACCCCCGTTTTGTAAGTTAGTAGCTGCCTTGTTAAAGTATTGACTTTCATAGAATCCCTGTCTTGTAAAATAACAACTATCTATAATAGCATTATTGATACTATCATCTAAGATGTCAACTCTAATGCGGCTTTCAATTACGGTACGGTCACCATAAGGGGCTAAAGAATAAAAATGACTATCAAAACTTTCATTTCCGGTACCTAAGTCTGGGTTATAGTGATCAGTTGTAAATCCTGAAATTATAATTTCATGTTCTATGTCAACTGAACAGCCCAAAGGTGTGACAGTTTCACCACATGGATCTATTGGACAATCTCGATCCCAAGAGCTTGAATCTTTGACTTCGCATCCATCATCACATATGACAGTTTGATAATAATAAACATGATTTTGACCACTTACGTCAATTGGATCGGTATAGTTTTCATAAGCCACTCCATCGTAACTCCACATTAAACCCGTATCATCTGGCGTTGTACAAGCCGGATCAATAACGCTCGTTAAAGTTAACAGTTCTAACATTTCGTCATAATCCTGAACTATGCTTAAAAATTCAGCGCATGGACTAACTGGAATAGGATCGTAACACCCTTCGCAGTCTTGACGTCTTATCGAACTAAAAAGAGTTTTTTGACCACATCTAACAGTGTCCAATACATCAACAATAGCGTAAAAATATATTTCTTCATAACCTGTAAATGGAACTGTTGCAAAATAATCAAACCATTCAACATCTGGATCGTAGGCATATTTATGTTCAACTAAAGTACCACCTGCCAAATTTAAAACACTTTCGGCTTCGGTGCTACTACAAATAGTATCTAAGTATGGGAACTCCTCACATGGTAAGCCTAATAATGGAGGGGGTGAAACCTCAGTACAAAGCAATATAGATCCCATTTTACCACCTTTAGTAACTCGATAAGAAGCTGTATAAAAGCATCCATTTACTAAAGCTATGGTAAAAGTAAGTACATAAGTTTTTGATAAATCTACATTAACAGAAAACGATCCACTTGCCACGCCATTTAATTGATAAGAATTACCTTTTGGAAAATTGACAATAAAATAAGCCATTTCAGGATCGGTCAAAATATGTGTTAATGACCAATTAAAAACCATATAATAAGAATCTATACCATACTTATCTGATATAGGTGTTAAAGTATAATCTATTCTTATTTCATCACATGGACACGGGTCAACTCCGAATCCTTGACCAGCTTGACTTATAACACAAAGGCAGCGATCAGTAATCCCATAATCAAGTTTTGAATAATCTATTATAATTTCACCATCCCCATCAATATAATCATCATCATTTGTGCCAATTCCACTTTCAATCAAGGTCTTACCGTTATCTTTAACGATCATATTGGTGTTTAAGTCACTTGGTATAAACACAAAGTTTTGAGAATCATTATCGCAAACAAATTCCACTCCAGCGTCTTGATATTCTGGAAAATCCCCAAAATCTACAATGGTAAAAACTATTGGAATTATAGGATTGAATATCTGTAACGTTGGTAAAATTAACTTGAACTTGAAAAATAAGTATCTTGTTGTACCTGCCCAATCTTCAGGAATAGTGAATGTAGCACACGCTTTAAAACTTACACCGCTTGAATAAACATAGGTTATATCTTCAAAGTTGCTAAATATCGAAGGTGCATTAACTTGCAAGTATTCAGTAACATATATAAAAAGATCGCCTTGCATATTGGTAATACTCCCAAAACCACCATAGACTTCATCAAAGGTATAAGGTAATCCGTTTGCGATCATGTCAGCATTAAACGAAGGTATATCCAACGTAAAACACATTTTAACCTTTTGGCACGGTGCTAAATTGTTGACACATTGCGAAGCTACAACTAATGAACTTGGTTCTAAAATTTCAACTTCATAGGTAACATTTCCTATGACTTCAGGTAGATCATTGATAATTTCTTCTTGGATGACTTCGCTTAAACTTGAATACCATTCGCCTGAATCCTCCCAAATAAAAAATAATTGATATGAGTGACCAGCTTGAAAATAGTTTTGATCAATAGTAAAGAATCCCTTAAAAGTGTCAGTACTTTCAATCATTAAACCGCTCGAAGCTATGATCTTTGAACTTTCAAAGTTGGGTTCTGCGCTTACTGGAATATCTCCTAATTCTGCATATTGTAATTTTAAGTCATCCCAAAAAGCGGACGTATTCAATGCTTTAATGTCGAAAATACCGCCGTACCATTTAGAGTTAACCCTTGATCCAACTACATTAAACCATACATCTAAATCCGATCCACTTCGCCAACCTTGAACCCTTTCAGATCCTAAAGCAAAGAATCCTTTATATAATTGGAAATCTGGATTTGTTTGCCACTTTTTGGCCTTGTATAAAATTGAACTATTGGCAGTTGTTAAAGAGTCTGGAAATTGAACCGTTACTTTACAATCTAAGTACTTGAATTGATCATAAACATTTACAGCATTTGAAAATCTTTGTTTTGTCCAATAATTGTAATTATCTGGAATTGAACCTAATTCTATATATGTGTCTAAGTCTGCACAATTTACGATCCTAAATTGGACTACAAATTCAGTACTGCTAATTACTACTAATTCAGCAGTTAAATTCATGTACATTTCAGGTAGTCCGTTAAATGTTAGGGCATAAGTTCCCGCCGCAAATGGATATGTAATTGTAAATCCTGGAACTAGCTTAGATGTGGTTAATGGAACGCTTTTGAATAGACCAAAATCTACATTTAGTTTAAGTCCTGTTAGTGGTCTTGTTGATTCAAAATGACAGCAATCGTCTACAAGTTGACCCTGAGTTACATTTAGTCTTTCTTTATTTTCATCTACTGTTACTATCATTTCTCTACTAATCTTGATTTGTAATAATCAGACATTAACTTATGCTTTATTTTATCATCACACATTCCAAATGGTTCACAATCTTTGCGAGTTTCATTCCAAGGCAATTCATTATTAGTTATTAGCGCTAATTGTATATCTGGCAATGCTGAATATTTTTTAATAACCTCTTCTATTACCTCTAATTGATCTTTATTTAGGTCTAATTTGTTTTCATTTAAAGTAACATAACCTACGTTATTATTTTTTATTTGATCCCATATTGCGCCTTTAACATTATATATATTATATATTTTTTTATAAATCGGGCCTCTTACCCATGCCTCTGGTTCATCTCTAAATAATGGATGATCTAAAAAAGCCAATGACCACGCTTGACAATAGTATAATATTTTTTGTAACCTAAACGGTGAAATAGGTGTTCCTAAATGATTAAAGTATAATACTAACCAAGACGCTAACTTTTCTATATCTACTAACTTCTTATCCATTACGCTTGACATTTATAAGATAACCCACCTAATTTAATTTTACACTCTTTGAAATTGATTGAAATACTTGTAGGGTGTGAACCCCCAAATTTTGCACTTTCAATGTTCAAAGATAACTCATTTTCAAATATTAAATTGACTGCTTCGCAAAAATTACGAGGTGTCCAGATAACATCTTCTAAGTCTATATATCTTGCTTCTTTGCCTTTTGGGTCATCTATAAAATGGAATCGGTCATATAGTTGTTGACCTTTCATTGGGTAGTTGTAGTCCCAAATACCTTTTATTATTGGTAAGCCACTACCTTTAAAACTTACATAATCAGGCCATAATCTTCTTTTTACAGCCGAAATAAAGTTGCATTCATAACAATTAACTACTGGTCTATCTGGATCAATTACAATCAATTTAGGAACTGTTAACTGCCCATCGGTAATAATTTGGGAGTGAGTATAATCACATGAACCAACTTCAAACGGCCCTAAATTATTATCAGCTCTTAAATTAGTCAAATATATAGCTCCAAAAATACCTTTTATATAATTGTCATTTGTGAACCTTGACGCTCCAAAATTAACATCATTTCTACATTCGCCTTTGTTATCTTCATTGTAATTGCCTTCGTTCCACTCTACGATCTCATTATATTCAGTTAACATCTTATTGCCCATTGCATCCCTAAAGTCGCTCACATAGTCTATTCTCCAATAAGCGCATAATTTGCGATCATTGAACTGAAAATTAGGGCAGTCATCTAATAACCCAGCATTATATTCAGTATCTAAATTCAATAAAGTAGGTAAATTATTATAAAAATAATCTTTGCGCTCAAAGATAAATTTACCGTTTTTGATCCTAAATTCAGCATTAAAAACTGGTTGTAATTTAGTTGCTAATTGCAAAAGGTTTAAATTTTCTGCATTCGCTTCATTAAACTGAGTATCATTATCCTTACAATTTTGAATATAATAACCCTCTCCATCAATGGCACATTCTAAGGAACAATTTTTATAAACTGGATCATCTACTAAAATACTACTTTCAAAATCAAGACCACATCTATTTGCATTGTAAGTAAATATTTCTTGTAGTCTTATAACATCATGATAATGATTACATTGTATTACTGAATTGTCTAATTGTTGGCCTATTTTATCACAATCGACATTTATTAAACCGAATGATATTTTTTCTGCTATCTCAAATATACTTTTGCATAAAAGTCTAACTGAGGCTATTAATAAAAACACACCACTATATGCACTCGCTAAAATATATGTAATTGCTGTATAGTCTTGGCAATAGATCATCTTATAATTGCGACCCATTCCAATAAGCCAAGCCGCAAAACCATTTGATGTACCAGCCTGAGTATGGTAATTTGTTTGAGATTTTAGGCAGTTATATTTTTCATTTTCGGCTTTAGTAGATCTGAAAACTATATTAGCTTCGCAATCATTTAAGCAAATATCTATTCCAATCGCAGGTAATTCCATCGGAATATCTATCAAAGTTCCTGAGCAATCAACTTGGAAGGTCGCTTCTAAAATTGCTTTGCGCCCTTCACATGGATTTTTATAGAATTGATCATAAACAAGTTCATATAGCTTTCCGGTTACTTTTAATTGATTACTTGAACCCCTTTCAATGGCTCCATCATCGGTTAAATTAATGGCATATTCAAACGAATCTAAGCCCTCTGCATAGTCTGAATAATCTTTGCCTTTAATAATAAGTTTAACCATTAACGATATATTTTAGCTCTCTTTTTGGCTTGTTGTGATAGTTTCCTTTGGTGTAAATGATAACCACTTTCATCGAATCTAATATCTACAAAGGTATTTTTCATTGTTTCTGTATTACGATCTATTTTCTCATTTTGCAAAATCAATAACTCATTAGTCTTTTTTGCATGAAAATCATTTGCAAAGATTTTATTGCTATCTAAATAAATTGAACTGCCTGTAAATTGTTGACGTTTTGCAGCTTGAACCAATTGGACTACTTCAGGATTTGTCAGGTTCCCCAAAGCCTCATTTTGTTGGACTGTCATAACTCTTTCACCCCTTGTTAGCATACTTGGAACGGTATCTATTCCGCTTCTATGGTTTCCTTTTTGGTCTACATATTCAGTACCTTCGTAAAATCCTTGACTTAATGATCTAACTTGAGCTATACCGGCCGCAATAGCAGCTAATAAAGCGACCCCCTCAGCAATTGCAATAACTGGATGTTCTTTTGCGGCTTGACTTGTTATTGCAGTCGCAAATGAACTAACTGCTAAAGCTGTTTGAGCTACTATCTGAATGGCGTTCAAAGCGTTTTGACGTTTAACAGATTGCTCTCTTCGCTCTTCTAATTTTCTTAGTCTTTCCTCTTCAATTTGAAGCTGTTCTGCATTTCCTAAAGCTGCTATTTTATTGACTTCGTCTACTCGTTTCTTTTGTTGTTCTATTAAGAAGTCTGTTTTGGCTATTTCAGCATCAAAGAATAGATTTAAAGCATCTTTGATATTATTTCCAGCGGCTTTTAATGCTGCTTCGCCTTGTTTTTGAATGTCTTTGTCTTGACCAAATAAACGAGCTAAAAAGGATTGATCTTTTTTATTTGGGTTGTCTGTATTGACTAAAGTAGGCAATAAAGAGCTAATATCTTTTATTGGCTTACCGTCTGGGCCTTGTATTTGGATACCTTGATTAAGTTTTAATATCAAAGGATCTACCACCTCAACGGGTACTTGACTTGCAGCCTCAACACCACTTTGTAAAGCTTCCTGAATTGTATTAGCTTCAAATTCAAGGCTAAAAGGTAGTTTAATTCCTAAATCTTTGGACCTTCCAGTTAATCCCTTTAAGGATTGTTCTATTTGTTTAATTTCTGCTAATAACTTATCCTGAACTTGTATAACTTCATCATTGGATAATAGTTTTTTAGGATCAAATAACCCCTCTAATTCTATTTCTCTTTTACGTTTTTGTAAGTTTTCAACTTCTTTTAGTATTTCTGCATTTAGTTTATCACGTTCTATTTTAGCCTTTGCCGCTGCCTCTGCTTTTTTTTGTGCCTCTGCTTCGTCAGCTTCATCAACTACTTGTTGTTTTTCTCTTAGATTTTCTTTTAAAATATCATTTCGAGCTTTTAAAGACGCAAATTCTCCAGCTTCCCTTAGATCTTTAACAGGTATTTGACCTAATCTAGTTTGTACGTCCTTTAGTTGACCGCTTATAAAATTACTCCCACCTAAAGTATTAGCCACCAAATTAGACCCCTTTAAAACAACTTCATATATTTTTAAATAGATCCTTTCAAATAGGTTTGTTAGGTTTTCACCAAATGCAACTATAATCCCATTGGCAGCCGCAAACGCTACCTTTATTTGTTCAATCTTAGTTAACCCATTTGTAAATATATTATCTGTTTGCTCAACTACGTTTAACTTTGTAAAATCAAAATTAAATAGTGTCTTTGTTAAATCGTTTATTAAGCTACCTACTTTTTTAATCGGCTCCGAAATTATATCAAAGGCGGTTCCTATTGCAGTTATTCCAAATTGAATTAATGTCTGGAATGCTGGTGCAAAGAAATCTACTAACGGTTGTAAAAAGTCCTTAACCTTAACTAAAGCCGGTATTAAACTTTGATAAACTGCTTTAACGCCTGGCAAAAAAGCATTGCCTACGGTTTCTTTTATGTCATCAAATGCACTCGCTGTCCTTTTTTGTAAAGCATCTAAAGAATTAATTTGTTTATCTAAGATCCCAGCGAACGCACCTCCCGAAGCTACTAATCCATTTAATGCTTTGTTTACATCTTCGCTGCTTACTTTAGCTAGTTTTCTTAGTTCTTGAACTGATTTACCTGTTTCTTTAGATAACGCCTGAAATATTGGAATACCCTCTTTTTCAATTACTTTTAACTCCCTTCCAATTGCAAAACCCTTGAAGTTTATACGTCCGAATTGTTCTGCTAAAGCCCCAACACTAACACCAGTAGCAGCGCTAACAGCACTTAAAGTCTTTAATTGATTAGGAATATCCTTTGCAGCCGTTCCAAATTTAAGCATAGAAAAAGCCGCTTGTTGTAATTCATCGCCGCTTTGATTAGCTGCAATTGCTAAAGAATCTAAAGCGTCTACTAATTCATTCGCCTTTCTACTTGATCCAATTAATGATTCAAATTTAGTTTTGGCTAAATCTTCCGCTTTGGCTAAGTCTGCTAGTTTTGCAATGGCACCAGCGACCGCCGCAATAACCACAACATTGTAATATTTACTTAGTTTTTCACCTAAACCCTGAAGTTTAGCATTAACGCCCTCAGTTGTTTGACCTACTTTAGTTTGAAAAGAATTTAACTTACTTTCAGCATCGGTAACACCGTGATCTTTAAAGATAGTTTCAATTGTGGTAATTATGCCCTTCCTTACTATATCTGGCATTACGCTACTTTTTGACCGTTGTTAAAAGTTATAATATGCTTGAAATTTACCACTTGAGAAAAGGAAATATCAAGTCCTTCGCCTCTTAAATCCTTTTCAGATGATACATGGATTTTCCTTTTTAGTAAGTTTTCAATTAGTTTTTGTCGATCAAATGGGAACTTTAGTCTGGATTTTAATGTGCCTATTTGGTTTCCTGTCATTCCAGAATATAAAATAGTTCCCTCTTTTAGATATAAATTACCGTTTAAATCTTGATCCATTGAACTTGCTACTATACATTGCTCAGGTTTTAGGACTTCTATAATGTCAGGGATTTGAACTTTTGGAGCTGCTAATATTTCAGGCATATTAAACTGTTTTAATGTGCAAATATAAGCAAAATTCTTAATATTTAGGCATAAAAAAAGGGGACACCTTGTACCCCCTCTGGATTACCAGTCCGTTCAAAATTCTATTTTCACAATAATAAAATCCAATTTTAAAAGCGGGATCAGTTGACTATTCTGATCCCCCTACATATAAAATATGTATAGATGTGTTGGTTAGCAGCCAAACACAATATATTTATATGTCAATCTTTATGTAAGTAATTTTAAAAAGGGCAGCTTTCACCGCCCGATGTTTTTCTAATTTTTCCCAAAATTTAGAAACAATGTATTGCCACTACTTTTAGAAGGCTTGAATTAAATGAATCCGATTTAAAAAAGAGCCGCCAAACTTACTTAAACGGCTCCTGTATGTTGCTATTATTGGATAGCTAAAGTTAAACTACGATTGGTCTTTTGAGTATTTTTGATCTTCTAGCCAATTTTCAATGTCAGGATGCCAAACATTACTCATTGACTCTTCGGCAGTAATTGGATTTAAACCACGTGCGATAGCCTCGTCATAGGATGCTTGAAATCGGGCTTTTCTTTTTTCAGACAACAAGTAAGAGCCAAAACTTACTAGGTCTTTTCTGTTAAAATAAGTTACCATATAATAAATAAAATTAGTTTAGATTAAAAAGGGGTTTTTACGCCCCTTAACCAAACCGACCTTATGAAAGGTAGGTAAAACTTGAATATGAATTAAGCGTTCTTAATTTCTTTGAAAAAATGAGGGCGTAATGACCCACCCTCATCTAAAACAAAATACAACAAACAAAATGTATGCAAATGTAATTAAAGTTTTGGTATTTATTGAAGATTTGCATTGATTTTTATTTACTTTTATTAATCGTTTTCTATCACTTCTAGATCTTTAAACATTGATTCGGCGCATCTATAATCAATTTCTAAAATAGTAACCGAATGTATTAAAAAACCAAATAGATAAACACAATAGCAATAGTCTGCTATTCCAATCGAATGATTCCCGACCATTTTGCGCCCTTCAGTTGTTCTAAAAACTTTTATTTTAATCATTTTCTAACTCGTATGGTTCTGTGTCTACGTTCTCAATACCAACATATCCATGTAATTCTCTTATAAATCCACTTATTTCTGCATAGTCACCATTCCAACCATATAGCTTACCTGCTTCAACTAATTTGGCTAAAAATTCTTTATCCAGTAACTCATTCATTTTTTTAGATGCCTCTGAATATGTCATTTCTTTTTATTTTTATCCGCTTCTTTCTGCTTCTTAGCGTTCTGGTTAATTAAAATTATCCATTCAATGTATTGTGAAATTTTAGACTCCCTAATTTCGCTAATCTTTACTAGCATTATTTTAGAGATTAAATCTAATGTTTCTGATTCTGCTAATCTAATTTTGTTTAACTCTACTAAAGGATTTATAATAAATTTTCCCTCTTTAGAGCGTTTGAAAACATTAACTCGGACACCTGAACTAGACGGCTGTTTAGATACTCCACTAAGCTGAAGTCTTTTGTCAAGTCCTTTGACGTTGTCATTAATGTGTTGTAGACTTCGCAAAAAAAAACTTTAACAGAAGGATAGTCTTTGTATGCTTTTGCTTTTAAGAGTGTATAATGTTCGGTTGTTTCTCCTAACGGTTCATTGTCAATTATTAAAAATTGGTTTACCATTTTGAAAACCCAATCGTTTGAGTCTTCTAATTCCTTATAAGTTTGGGCAGCGGTCAATATCTGAGTAGCTCCTACTATATCATTTTTTTTCAAGCAGTCTAAAGCTTCTGATAAAACAAAGTCTAGTTCATGTGACTGCATTCCGAATTTATCCTTATTCTGGATTATCTCGTTAAAGGCTAAATAACGCCCTGTTATGTTATGGTCAAACTTATGCGCTCTATACCAATCATGACCGCCAAATGTACCTATGTAATATAGGTTTTGGCGTTTCTTAAATAAGTATTTTCTAATGAAATTAGGGGTTTTAATCATTTTTAACATGTAATTTGAGGTGGCACTAAATCAGTTATATTACCACATGAAGGACAAATATGTCTATATCCTTTGCCCTGTGGAATACAAATGTGTGTTGGTGGTTTGTGGTTTCTGTCTTTACATGTTTTATCTTTTGGTAAATCAAAAAATCCACCTTCTTTTTTTTGAGTATAATTTTCAAGTCTTTTTTTGAAGTCTATCATTTTGTTTTCCTTTTATTCCTTAAATTACTAAACGGTATCCATCCAAACGATACCACTAAAATACATACAAATATACAAAGTATTTTAGTATCTTCTATTGTCCATTGAGGGATATTCATAGTTTATTTTTGTTCGTTTAGTGATTCACAAATTAAATCTGAACTATTAAAACAATTAGATATAAATACAGCGTGTTGAAATGCTTCACTTTTGGCAAAATCATTGTAGACATAAGGAATAACAGCTATTTTATATTTTTTACCTAAAGTTGTACAAATTATATTCCATTGGTCTTTGCTATCTGACTGAATTACTTTAGTTTTTATATTTGGGTTATTCATAACAATTCCTTTATTTTATCATACTCCAATAAGTCCAAATCAACTTCTAAATGTTCGCCAGTTGTGAAATAGTAAAGGTTTTCAAGTTCATAGAAGTATTTAATTTCACGGCTAAAAGCAGGTTCAACATGTTCTTCAATATAGACAAATACAGCTTTATGTTCTTTTGAGTAATAAACATTAACATAACCATATGAGTAAATTATCTGAAAATCATTTTCTGATCTTTTTTTCCATCCTAAATACTCCAATATCTTTATATTTATTGGAATGGGAATATGTGATTCGTCTTCCTCTTCTACCATATCAAAGGCTAAAGAGTCAATAATTAAAGTTTCATATTTGTCATCTTCGGTATTTAGCCACCAAACAACATTACCAATACATAAGTCTTTTGAGTTTATCATTCGCTTAACATTTTTTGTAGTTCAGATTTGAGATTGTTATATGTGTGATATTCAGGATCAACTATTAATTGTTGTTTCATTAACTCACAATGAACTATTGCGCACTTTATGGCTGCTTTACGTTGGTTTAGTTGACCATAAGACCAATATGAACCATCTGTAACCGCTGCCAATGAACAATCAACTCTATTCATCTTTTCCCACCCATTCACCAACGGCTTAAACTTATCTACTAAATCATTCGCTTGTTTCCTTATATCGGTTTGCTCTGGTTTTGGTTCGGCTTGTTTGCACGTTATTTTATCCAATTGCTCAACTGGATTGCCAAAGATATTATTCAAATCGTAATTTGAAGGCTTTTTAGGCTTACCAATCTTTTTAATTTGCTTACCGATCTTATCAAGTTTTTCGCAAATATCGATTTGGTTCTTTATTAATTCTCCTAAGTTGCTTGTTAGTTGTTCGTTATCCATTTTGTTCATTTATAAGTTCTTTAATTTGTTGGTATGTTTCCATAACTTCAATATTTTGTCCATCGATAAAAATAATTATAGAATTATGATCACTCATTTCTCTGTGGTGTTCACGAAAACGGCTAATTGCATTTATATTAATTGATACTTTTCCTACGTACAAATCTTCTAATTCTATAAATTTTGCATCCATTTTGTAAGTTTTAAAAATGTGGGCCGTGCTTTTCAATTCCGACCCACGTTATGAAATAATTGGTTAGTCTTTATAATTGATTATTATGATTCTAAGTCATTTATCCATTCTTTAACTTCTGGCATTATTTCATCCCAAATCAATGACAATAAATTGCCTTCTTTGTTTTCGGCATTATTAATAGAATTAACTTTGTCTATTTCGTTTGTAATTACAGAAAAACTTTCATTATCTGTTAAATATTCTAATTCAATTATTACATGCATAAGTCCATCATTATCTAAAAATGACCTAGCGTCAACAAATTGAATTTCACGTCCATCAACTTCAATAAATGTGTAAGTTTCCATTTTATTTTGTTTTAAATTGTTTATAAATCACTATAATCATCCACCTCGTTAAAGGTTTGCTTTGTTTCATTCCAAACTTTCATTAAGAACCATGCTATTGTAATGAATAAGGCGAATAGGATTAGTTTCATAAAATTATATTTAAATAATCATTTATTTTGGCTTGAATTTTTGGGCTTAACACTCTCAAATATTCTGTTTTTTCATCACGCCAATCACCACGTAAATAACGACATCTCATTGCTGTATTGTCATTAAAATAAAATATATAATGCTCTTTATGATAACAATAATGCTTAACTATTTTCAAATTAAACCACCTATTCCATTCATAAACTAAACCTTTTATCATTGTTCTTTATTTACAAATTGTTTCAAAGCATCATTCACCACCCAGTTAACAGACCTATCGTTTTCCTTTGCGATCTGTTTTAACTTGGACAAAACCTCAGGATCTAATCTAAATCCTGAGATTGGTAGTTTTTCTTTAGGCATTTAATCTTTTTTAATTCGTATTAACCTAGCGTCTACACCCTTCCAATTGGCAATTTCTTGAATGGATACTACTATTTCTTTTGGAATACTAAGTGCTTTTATTGCTTCGCTCCACTGTTGTGGTAAATCATATTTTTTTGCATATTTATGGGTAGATAGCGCCATTTCATAACCAGTAGGTTTTCCATCCCAATAGTTTGAAAAACATATACAATCAGAAGCCGTATAATCTATACCGTCTTTTGGCCATTCATTAAAACTATTTCTATATTTCCATCCTAGTTTTTCAGCTTCTTTTTTGAATGCTTCTAATAGACTAAAGTGATTTGATTTCACTACAAATTTTTCCATTTTGTTTGATTTTTAATTATGATTAAATTGTACTGTAAAGATAACACAATAACAACACCTTGTACATATTAATTCAATAAAAATAATTAGAATTTTCTAATAATTGCAAACTATACCTTTGTGGTTAGTTGTTATATTAAGAAATATTTATATATCTACTTATACAAACTCTTAAATATCCTAGCCTCGTTGTCATCTGTTATAAAATTGTGGATACCATAACGCCAGGAATCTAAAACGTCTAATTTGTACCTATCTCGATCCTTTTTAAATTCGGCTGTTTTGTCGTTCAATGGTTTTGCTATGTTTAAGTCTTGGATTAACTCGGGGCATCCTTCACGGCTTATTCTAATTATGTCAAGGTGAAAACATAAATTAATTAAGTCCCTTGATCTGTCTAAATGGGTATTTGACTTGTTGTTATAGTTAATCCATCCTTGTGGAATATTTAAGGTTTGTTGTATTTGGCTGAAATCTGTACTTACTCCTGACCTTGTATCTCGTTTATGGCCTGAAGCATCACCAGTTACCCCTAACGATCCATTCCATCCCATTAACTTTAGGTATTCGGTAATTTTATTACATAGTGGAATCGTACCGCCTTCCATTTGCATTACTTTTATTGCATTGATATACCCTGAATGTGCCTGTAATAAAGTCACGGTACAAGGCAAATAGTTAAAGTCAAATGATAATAACAAAGGAGCATTTTTATCAAATGGGATTGATTCAACTATACAAACGGGTGTATATTGTGGATAATAAGGTGCATCGTTAATTTGATAATCCCAATCACCATCTAAAAGTCTTAGTCTGTGGTATTCGGGCATTTCTTGTAATGTCCTTATATATTCATCTCTAAATTTAATGTCTGGATTGTCAGTAACTTTTGCCTGAATGTATTTCCAATTATAAGGCAGCTCTATTTTGATTCCATCTGGTTTAGATACCCATGTGTCTTTTAACCACCCATATGAAGGATTTGACGCTAATAATAACGCCTTTTTATCATTTATTAAGTTGTATCTTATTCTGGAATAAATAACATCGATTGCATTCTTTGAGCATTCACCAACTTCATCTATAAATCCATCGGTAAACTCATAAGACCCTAACCTTTGAAATTCGGGATCGCTTGGTGTTTCCTCTAAGTGCAAAAATTGTATTTCAGAACCATTTGGGAAAAATACGGTATCTGTTTGACCGTTATATTTCATTGGCCCTATAAGTGGATAGGCTACTTTATTATAGACTTGTTGAAAGGTTTTAAATGTTGACTTTATTAAGTCTTGCCTTACTTTACGACCTATAAAACCCCTCGTTTCTGGATACTCTAATCTTCGTACTGTTTCAAATATACAACCAAGCATACTTTTTCCGCCACCGGCAGCACCACCATATAAGACCCTAGTATATTTACTATCCTTTGAATGCAATGCTGTATAAGCTAATTGTTGTTTGTGGCTTAGCTTATATGCTATTTCATTCATTCAATTCTTTTAATAGGTCTTTCTCTGAACTTGAAAAAACTATGATAGGTTGATTCTTAACGTCATTACCATCTTTATCTGTATTTCTGACCTCAGATTTTTGAGCCTCAGTAATTTCATAATATGCTACAATAGCTAACCTATTTCCTGTTTTCGCTTCTTTGTTTAGTTCGTATAAAGGCAAAATATGATCTGAAATAGGCTGCTCGGTTCCATCTTCTAAGGTTATTATTTTAGCTTCATTGTTTTCGGCATAATTTTTCCAATCTGTAACCGCTTTTATTAAGGCTCTTTTTTTTGCCCATCCCTCAGATTTGGATTCTGGACTAGGTTGTACTGATGTTTCAAGAGCTAAATTATTTCCTTTTTTTTCACCTATTAAATGTACTCCTGTTCCTGTTCCTTTTCTGTTTCTTTTCTGTTTCTCTGTATCATTTGGCATTTGGTATGCTTTTTGCAAAGATACAACATTTTTTATATATGTTCTATTTCGTGTTTTCCAACGGCTTGTTGAATCCTTTGATCATTAACAACATCTATATTCATGTCTTCTGAATTATCAATATTTACTATTCTAACAATTTCACCTAAATCTAATACGTTTCTATTGTTATCAATAACCCTTACACTATCACCCACTTTAAACTCTTTTTGTTTGCGCTTTGATTTATTTGCTATTATGTTAGCTTCAATCGCTTCAAGGTCTATATATTCCTGAAGTTTAACAGTAATTTCTTTCAAAGCTTCAATAAATTCAATTTTGGGTTTTTGATCATTAGCCTTTATGAACTTATTTACTATTTCAATTGCTTCTTGTATGTCCATTGTTATAATGTTTCAAGGTATTTATTAATAGAAACACTAAGGCTACCTGGTGTTTTTTGCCATAGTGTATCAACCGCTTCTAAATGCTTTCTTAACTCATCTTTGTTTATGGTTTGTTTGGGTAGTTTTTTGATGTCTTGGCTTGATACAAATCTTTTTGATCCAACTGAATTAATACAAAAATAGTTATTTTTGTTAAACTCGCTTATGTCATCTATTTTTAATATTTCGCCAATTTTAAAACAATGTGTCGTGCTTACGTCAATGACCTCTACCTCTTCCCCTATTTCAAACCTTTCAGGCTCAGGATCTTTGGTTTCTTGGATTGGTTCTGACTTGAATGTTTTTATTATTTGGTCTCTGAGTTCAGATTCTTTACATCCGTTTGATAATACTCCTAAAAGAGTAATCTTTTGATCAAAAGTCATTTGGTTGATATTCATTTGGTTTGTGATTTTGGATTAAAATATTAAATCGCTTAATTCTAAAATTTGTAAACTCATTTCAACTCCCCTTTCTTCTTTTGTTATTAGGTTTGTTACCCATAACTGATTCCAATCGGTCAAAGAATATGAATAAGCTTCATTTTTAAAGTACATTGTTGTTCCAACATCGTTATTTGTACTTTTTAAAACAATGCCATTTTGTTTTAAAAATTCTGCATTTACCTTATTTACATCAATTGCCATTTTCTATTGTTTTGGTTTCATTTGGTTTGTGATTTTATTTTTCAGAATCAAGCAATCTCTCGTTTTTAGCAAGTGCGCTCATTTCAAAAGCTAGGTTCTGTTTGGCTTCGTTTAAAACTATACCCTGAGCTTCTAAAACTTGATCGGCTGGGTATTCGCTAAATTGGCTATATGGATTATGGGGATCTAAAACACCAATACACCAATTATTAAATGCTTCAAAGATCTTAACTGCTTCGGTTAGGTTCATAGGTTTTGTTTCTAAATTAGTCATTTCTAAAACTTTATTTTATATTTCATTGACATTGAATTATAAGCCTTTAAAATTCCATAATCTTCAATAGGTATGTGGTTTTCAGTACGTTTTGCAATTCCATTAATATCGTAACACACGCCCAAATACCCAAAAATAGCATGACTAAGATCATAAAATATTACACCTTCTGGATATATGTGTTTGAGTATCATAGCAAATTTTATGCATGATCCAGTGGTATATACAGTTTCTGATCCTTCAAATGAATCTCTAATTAATGTAATTGTTTGTAATATTTCAGGATTAGTCATTTAATTCATTTTTTTGGCCGTTATCGCAATGATTATTTTTGCAGTTTTTACAGTTCTTTGATTGTGTTGTTGGCTCATAAATAGCCCTTAATTTGTTTCCAACTTTTACAAAAGTAACTCTTTTGCCGTTTCCTAAAATAGCTGTTTTGCCAACAAATGAGAAATTTGGGTGTTTTACTTTATGATCCCTCTTAACTTGTTCATCAAATATTTGATTGTTTTCTTCTTGATTGATATTCATTGGTTTTTTTATTTTGTCAAAAGAATAGGACTCGAACCTATACCTACCCAACTTCAGGTCGGGCATTCTATCCAATTAAACTATCTTTTGACTTTATCATTGCTTAATAAATTTGCATTTTGTCTTTTTGCCCGTTCGTTTCTCATAGTCCGCTATTTCTAATTGGATTTCCTTATCGTAATCGCAATAAGTAAATAGATATGTGTTTTCATTATTGGCATCCCAACAATATGCGCAGTATTCATCTACTGTTTTAATACAGCCTGAATAGGTGCAAAATACTAAAAAGGCAAAGATTATTTTTTTCATGATTTTATTTTTGTTCAAAATGTATACATCCAAAATCTTTGCCAACCATAAAACCCCATCCTTCATCGTCTTCTAACATAACTCCATCGGGTTCTATTAAACATCTCAAATATCCGTTTTCTCTTTTTGCTCCATAATCAACAAATGAATTACCATATCCAGTTACAAACTTATCGTTATTACAATTACCACTTAAATCATCATTATTTTTAGTAAAATGCTTACAGTCTTTACAGTTCATTTGGTTTATTTACTTACAAATATACAAAATATCTATGTATATATAGGTATTTTGTTGCTAATTATTAAACTCAAAATTAATCCTTTTAATTCAATTATTTATAAATATTTACAAACAAATGATAAAAATACACATAATTAGTTAGTTTTCATATTTGAGTTATTGTAATACGTTTTTATACGTTTTGAGTGAATTATGATACATAAAAATTGTTAATCTGTATTAGATACCCCTCAAATGATAATGAGCAAAGGCAATACGAGGGGTATTTCATACCAATATGCATTTTTCACCTAAAATAAACGTTTTTCACGCCTTAATAATTGTAAAAGGTTTACTAACTGATGTGTTAAACGTTTCCGCAGCTTCCAACGCCTTTAAACAACGATCATAGGAATTAAGACCTTTTGATGTGTATAACGATCCTAGAGCTAAATCAGCACCCCCGCCAATTGCAGACATTCCGCTTTCACTTTCAAATATCTGAAAGTCGTCATCTAATTCAAAGATCCTATTTTTAAAGCCTATCAAAGCAGATCCAAATTTGTTATTTTCTGTTTTGCTTAGTTTACTATCTTCGCAAACTCTCATTATCTCGTTTACCACGTCAATACACATGAATTTATTAATATCCTTATTGGTCAATTTTGGAGCTACAAACATATGCTTAATAGCTTGAATAAATCTAAATGATCCTTCGCACCCAAATAAGAATAAACCAACTTTAAATACCTTTGGATCTTTTATAATTGAAATAGAATCGCCACTTGTAGCTGCTGAGTCACCACCTATAATGATGTGATCCTTTTGAACTATTCCAACTATACAGGTCATGAGTGCCTTACCTTGTTTTTAATTATTCTCCAATTTTCGAATTGAAATTCGCCACTATCTTCTAATTCTAATTCACCAAATCCATGATTCCAGACCGTGTGAGCGGTTGGATAATATTCAGGTCTTAAATGACATAATGCACCTATTGACCACGCACCATAAGCCGTGCCATTTGCCATTTGCATAGGTTCAAATGATGTTCTATGATGATGACCTATGATTATGTTTCCTTTATATTTGACCATTGCGCTACGAGCGGGATTTACTGGTATAAAGAAACCGCCCCTAATTTCATGACCGTGCCAAATATCTAAATTTCCGGCTTTGATCTTTTGGGTGTTATCCACAAATCCAATGTTACTTTCATCGAATCTAAGAATATTATTTAGTCTAAACTCTTCAAAACCAAAGACCGCAGGAGCTTGTTTTCTTAGATATCTAGTCCAACGCCATTCATGATTACCAACTTTGAAAACTATTTTTGCAAAATGCTTAACTAAAACCGGTAGCATTTCATCTCTAAATCCATAAAGTTCATCTTTAAGACTTCGCTTAGAACGATCCTTTTCGAAGTCCGAAGCTTCGTAAAAGTCTATTGAGTCGCCATTTAATAAAAGATTGGTAATTCCTTGTTTATAAAAATACTCTAAAGTGGTTTCTAATGAGTTTGTGTCATGATAAGGATAATGAACGTCACCAACCACGCCCCATTTGCCAGGCTTTAAAATATAGTCCTCTAAATCAACTGCATCACTTGGAAAATAGAAACGATCTGTAATTTGTTCTTTGGTGTGTGGTTCTTTTGGAATTAATTTTTCTCCACATTTTTGTTTGTTTTTTTCGCCGTTGTTTCCGGTATAGTATCTTATTTTGCACCTAACATCTTCTGCATTATTGAACACTCCTGGATATTGAGCAAATAATAATTTGGCTAGGGTTTGGTTTGGGGTTTTGCCTTTATCCTTTTTTAATGCTTCAAATACTATTTTGCCCTTTTCGGTTTTTTCGCTCATTTGAAATTTTTGTGTGTAAAAATACTACTTTATTACTCTTCTGCACAAATAAAAGGTATCATTTGGACGTATCAAAGCTGTGTCTGCTATGTTTACCTTGTCATAATAATTGATTTGTTGGTATTTACAGCCTGGCAATAACTGATCCCCTGAGAAAACGGCTTGATATTCGAATAATCCGGTCTTTTTATTTCTACACCTGACAATTGTATTTGGGTAAACCTTCAATTCGCCGCCGTAACGAATAGGAGTGTATAAAGTATCTCCTAAGGCTCTTGATGTTAATATGGTAGATTTATTTCCGTTTTTATCCAATGATGTATAATCGATGTCTAAATTACTTTCAGGTGTTTCATTTATATCAATTGGATCGGTTTCTTTGGTAGTTTCCTTTTGGCATTGAATACCAAAAAATATGATCATACAGAACGTTCCAACGTAAAATAAAGAATGGTATAATGTTTTCATGATTTTAATTTTTTAATAAAAAAAGGCAATCTACTTGCATAAATTACCTTTTTTCGTTTTGCTTTAATAATTTTTAGGTCGTTTTTCGCCACGAAGCAAAATAAGTTCTAATAACCGTACTTTGTGTGCCCGTAGATTTAGATCTAATTCTTAAATAAGCTGGGCCAGTATTTCCTGTTTTCTTTATAACCCAAGTAGAGTTTGCAGTACTAACAGCGTGGGTTTCCAAGATATTCCAATCACTAGGAGTTGAATAACTAGACGGTACGTAACTGGCTTGTTCAAGATAAACAGTATCTAGGGCAGTTCCACTTAATGAACTAACATGAACAATTAACTCATAATAATTAGCATAATCCCTTCTGGATACATAATTAATTACGGTGTCTGCATTGGTCATAGTGTCGATATGCTGGTCAACATATAACCCATTGTTTACTACGGTTCGATCATAACCGACCCCTGTTTGAGCGGTCAAACTCATGGCAAAGAGTGCCAAAAAAGAGAATAAAAATAATAATTTTTTCATTTTTTAAAATAATTAACGTTAATAATTAAAGGACAAATATACAAAAATATTTTAATATTTAAGGATTAAAATGGAACATCGTCTACTTTGATTGGTTCGCCAAATGGATCTGGTTTTTCTTGTTTTGGCTCACTTTGTCCAAAGGTAGATGTTTTGCCGTTTCCTATGTAAACTTTGCCTTCTACTTCTCTACTTTCTTTTTTTGAGTTCATCATAATTGAAACGTCATGATCGTATCGATCTGGTTCATCATTAAGCCATATTTGAAGACTTACATATGCTTTGCCATTCTTAGCTCTGGTAAATGCTGAATGTGGCTTTTTAGCCAAATCCGTTAAATCAGTAAAACAGATTGAGGCATTAATTAATTTTGACATTTGGTTAAATTTTAAATTATATTAAGATAAATATTGAAGTGTTTTTCTAGTATCGTATTCAGGATACATTTTTTTAATCTTGCTTTTTGCTTGTTTTAAGCTTTTGGCATATATCAAACAAGTGTATGGACTAAAACACATTTTATAATTAAATTCTTTCATTTTAATAAATTAATTGATAAATATAATCCACTTAAACCACCTAACGAAGCCCCAAAGCTGTATATCAAGCGGTCTTGAATAGTTGAAATTGCTATTTTTGTGACGTTAAATGACCATACAAAGCTAATGCAAAATGAGCAAATAAACACACCTATAAAGAATTTTTTTGAAATAAAATAGGTGTTTATGCACACTAAAAAGACTTGGATAAATCCTGTTAAAAATAGTTTCATTTTATAATTCAACTGCTTTTAAATGCTCATAATCAAGTATTATATCGGTTTCAATATAATTACATAATCTCATTCCTAAACCACCAAAAGCATCAAACAAAGACCAAAGCTGCATTTTGTGATAACCATTTTTGTCTGCTTTTGCTTTAAATTGCTTATATGAAGTATGAAGTTCAAAAGGTAATATTTCATTGTGATCCTTTACATATTTGACTATACCAGCGTCTTTTATTTTTACTAATACGTATTCGTTTAAGTTGTATTTTAATAATTCTGTCATTTTATTTGTTTTAAATTGTTTATTGCGCTACCTTAACCGCCTTGTAAATCATCCATCCGTCTTGTTGGGTATATTCCAAATACAAAACATAGTCCAACATAAACATGATTATCTTAGCTCCTATACAAGCCTCTGGTAACTCGATCCATATTTCAGGAATAGTCAAATAGTGTGGAACTTCATTCTCGTCAATCCACTCGTAATTTTGTCCGACATCGTAATATGATATGGCATATTGGCAGCAATTGCATTCAGTTGTATCGCCTTCTAAAGCTTCAATTCTTAGTTTTAGCTGGTCAATTTGGTATTGATAGTCATTTTTTAAGCCTTGAATTAATCGCTTAACTTCAGGATCGACATAGTTGGGATTAGTAATAAATTTTTCATCTTCTCTAATATTTGGTAAATTAACCATAAATCCAGGATCATCATCCACAACAACATAGGGCGTATTAACTATTGGAATCCCATTATAGTAATCTATTTTTAAAGTGTCGCTATGGTCTATATCTTGCCCATTTACTACAAACGAAGCCAAAAGCAATAAAAACAATATTTTAATTTTCATAATTGCGGTTTTACTTTATTAAAATTTTTACAAAGTTAATCAAATTTATGATTTTTATTAACAAACATTCGTATATATCTCATAATTGGTATGTTTTACGAAGTAAACTTGCGTATATATAGATGTTATATGCTATTTTAAAGAACCGACACGTTTAGTTAAATTCTTAATAACCTTTTCAATACTTGCCTTATCATTCTTGATATTGATAAACAAGTTTGATGTGCCATTTGAGCAACCAATATCACGAACAGTATTTTCTTCAAAAAATTCTGATGCGACTGCAAGGAACTCATTAGTAATATCTTTTTTATCGCCTACCCAAAGACGCTTTTCTGTGTTTTGTTTACCTAAATAAACTTTGTCTGTTAATGGAGAATATCCAATTCCGTTTTTTACTGACATTTGATTTATATTTTATTGTTAACTAATTGATTACTAAAAGAAAAACAGCATATAACACACGTTTGGCAAAAAAGCGGTTTTAGTGCTAAATTGAACATTCGTGCTTCCTATTGGCTTTTGTGCTAAACTGAAAGTTTGTGCTTCCAATTCCGCTTCTTCGCCAAGCGTGGGAACGTTACCTGCCATTTTCAGAGTGCCACTTCCTATGACAATTTCCGCACAATGTAATTCCATTATTAACATCGTTTCTTAGTTCTGGATGGCTTTTATACTGCTTAATATGGTGAGCGTGTAAATCATAAACGCTTCCACATTCAGTGCATTTTTTATCCCTATCCTTTACTAATGATGCCCAAGCCTGATGCAAAAAACCCGTTTTTCTTTTGCCTACTTTTGGCGTTATTGATTTTTTATAAACTTGTTTTAGCACAATAGTATTTGGATAGTCAATATCTAATTCTCTGATAATCTCATTTACCATATAATCTAAAACACACGATGCACTTTTTGTATTTACACCAGCTATAAAATTAACAACTACATCATCAGGCTCTGCAATTATGTAAGTTAAATCTTCGTAATACTCATCTCCATCCTCATTAATCTTGCTTTTAATTTTATTTTCTTCTGCAATTTCATCTATGTAATAATAATTGTCAGCATTTAATAAATGAGCATATTTTGTAGGTGTTGCAAATCCTATAAGTTCATCTGTTCCTCTATAATTTTCTATTGTAATAAGCCATCCCTTAAATTCATACTGCTCAAATACAGTAGAAAAAACGGCAGGTAACAGCAGATTGCCAAAAGGCGTGGCTTCCTGCTTCGTAGAATCTTTTGTTGTTTTATTTAAGTTCATATCTTCGTGTTTAATTTAGTGGTTAAAATCACGCCCTTCGGCAATCTGCAACCCGTTGTGTGCAATACTACGGATACGATACACCTTCCGAATTTGACCAACAAATAATTTGACCAGTAAAAGGTTTATCAAACCAATTTTTAAACTGTTCAATGCTTAATCCGTCATTTTTAGCAAGTTTTGAAATCATTTCTTCGTAGCCACTTGGATAAAAAGTATGTTCGCCTATTTGCAAATGTTCGTCTTTTTGACAAAATGTAATATCATAAACTTGTAGAACTTTTATATCTTCTGCAATGATAATTTGCTTTGACTTATAAGGCATTCCAGACCATACACGAGGGCTAAAATAATCACCTACTTTAAATCTATTCCCTGCACGAATTGTATGTAATTTCGGAGTAGCGTGATTATAATCTTCGCCACTTATTATATTACCTAATCCATTTAATTCGTCAAAAAAATAGCAAGGTTCTGAATATCCAATAGTTTGCAATCCCTTCCAAAATTTTTCAACAAAGTATGTTGGTTTCCCTTTTTCTTTATGAGTAGCAGGAAAAAATCTACTAAATGTTATTACTTTTGACATATATTTTAATTTAAAAATTTGATAACTAAACAAGTACTGCACACAACAAATGCTTTATGCAAGTGGGGCTTTATTGGTATATTGAGCGTTTGTTCTTCTATATTCATTTGTAATTAATTCAAAATTTGTAATTCTATTTCCCCACCTGCATAAAGCAAAATCGTTATACGCAAATTTAAACACCCGCCACCGTACCAGTTCGTGAGTTAGAGCAGTTGCTATTAAAACCGAATAAGCAATTATTACATCCGTCTTGTTGCGCCTTATAATGTTTGCAGGTCTGGTATGCTTTTTCGCAACCTACAATCTTTGTAATAATGTGCATATCGGCTTCATCTTCGGTTTTAAAATGTTCCATCTTGTTTTCGGTTTCTACATTCCAACTGCCTGTAAATCCGCTTTTGAATTTAATGTAGTCTCCGTTTGTTTCGTAACCTGCTTTTGTTTTCATTTTAAAGTTATTTAGTTATTAGTTTCTCCCCGCAAAAGGGGGTTTAAATCAGCGTATAACATCGGGTATAGTAAATAAAATTTTTCTTGTCTATTTTTTAATGGTAAAATTTTACTTCCCATACCCGCAACCGTTATCGGCAACTGCTACCGACACGTTCAAAATGAAACTTTCCATCCCAAAAAGTGTGCTTAATTGAACCCATATTCATTGCGACTTGCATCTTTGTTTTGCTTTTGAATAGGTATTCAAGTTTCTCATTCAGCATTTTGTGGAGTTGTTTTCTATACCCTTCCAAATCAGTATGGCATTTGTAATTATTGCAATCCTTACAGCTTGGATTTAGGTTTTCTAAATCATTTGTACCACCAAATATTTGTGGTTTAATGTGGTCAACATTCCAACCTTTTACTAAATCAATTCCACAATAAGCACACTTTCCACCGCACTTATCAAATACTATTGCTCTAATTTTAGCTTTCGATAACTTAACCGCAGCAGCCGATAACACGGGTTTTGCGTCATTGGGGCTGTGGTATTTCAAATCAAGTTCTGTCATAAGTTCAAATTTTGTTTTTCAAATAAGCTTTAGTGCTGGAAATCCCCAACGAACGCAAAGCCCCAAAACGTTATAGGCAATAGGGCAGACGTTCTTCGTTTCAACATTTGTGGAAGAAAAAAAAGAAAAAAAGCCCACCGCACTTTTAAAATAATTCATTTTTATTCTGTTTACTTACCCAAATATCATTTAGCCTTTTTACTGCTATATCATAAATCGGTTTATCTTTTTCAATTCCTATGCAATATCTATCAGTATTTATACAACTAACAGCAGTCGTTCCGCTACCTATGCAATTATCTAAAACAGTTTCGCCTTCATTTGTATAGGTTTTAATTAAGTATTCCATAAGCTCAACAGGCTTTTGCGTTGGATGTTGCCTTGTATTTATTTTAGGCTTTTTATACTCTAAAGTATTTGTAGGATATATAAAATCCCTTTGTTCATACATATCGCCACCGTCATCAATAACTTTAGCAATATTTGATTTTACACCACTTGCCTTTCTTTTATATTTATATGGCTCAACTTTTATTTTTTGGCAGTTGTATATTGTGGTATTAAATACGCTAATAATTTCGGTATCTCTCAATGGTCTGCGTTTAGCTTGTAAAAACCCATCCTTTTCGTTTTTCTTCCATATCCAATCATATTTGTAGTTCTTAATATTACTCATTCGTAAAGCACTTGAAAAAGGTTCTGTTCCAAATAATACTATTGCACCGTTTGGTTTAATTAGCTTGTTGTATCTTTCCCATAGCATTTCCATTGGTATAATGGTATCCCACTTACAAAAAGTTGTGCCATAAGGCAAATCACAAAGTATCATATCTACCTTTGTTTTATCCTCAATCATTAAGTCCATTACTTCTAAGCAATCACCGTGATATAGTTGCAACTTTTCGCCACAGTAAACTGAATAGTCCAACCAAGTTTTATTATTAAAATTTTCCATCCCTCTTTTTTTCTTTTTTTTCTTTAGTGCTTCGATTAAACATTCTGCTAAAAATCCCTACTGCCTATAATTGCGGTTTTACTTTATTAAAATTTTTACAAAGTAAATCAAATTTATGATTTTTATTAACAAACATTCGTATATATCTCATAATTGGTATGTTTTACGAAGTAAACTTGCGTATATATAGATGTTAGGAGCAAGTGCTACATTCCATCTCCGAATAAAGTTTTCTGCGTTAAATCTTTTTCTTTTCTTTTTCCCCCTTCGCTTTTTAAAACAAAGAGTTTTTCAGTTTGCTGTAAAGTCTTGTTTGGTCTAATTGATACATTTATTTTCTTTTCCCAAATACACTCAAAATCATCAGGTGCATTATATTCACTTACATAAACTTCGTGTCCTTCAGCACTCTTTTTTCTACACCAATCCCAAAATAAAGTATGATTAAATTTATCTTTTGTATCGTATTCTTTTGTGCCTTGATACGGAATATCACAATAAATAATACTTTCGTTTGGTATTTGTAATTCAGAGTAATTGCAGTTATAAAATTCAACTGCTTTTATCAATTCCTTTTGCTTTAATGTGTTTCTTATTTGTTCAGCAACATAGTTTCTGCTTCCGTGAGTTCCACTATATCCACCACCATAAAATCTTCCATTAAATCCACCCATAAAGCCAATCCAACCAAGTTCAAAATCATCAAACTTTACATTTGTTCGGTTGTTATATTCAGTTCGTGCTTCGCTGTAAAGTTCTTTTGGTATTTCCATTATCAATTCTCTACCATCTTGCAATCCTTTCCATAAAGCAATTAGGTATTTATTGCTATCAGCACCAATCCTATTGCCTTTCACTTTGTCTATAATATTGCAACCACCTACAAATGGCTCTACATAATATTGATTTGGCTTTCTACCTTGCAATGTTATTGGTAATATTTCTTTGGCAAATCTTGCCTTACTTCCCATATACTTCATAAATATATTTAATTTTTTCAAAATTATTTTTGCCATCGCTCAAAAAAGAAAAGAAAAGGTTTCGTTCTTCGATTCAAGTTCTGTGATATAATACCGCACCAGCTTATAACAGCGTGTATATGCAAGTGGCGGTGTAGTGGTTTATTCAGCATTCGTTCTTTAATTTACATTTGTGGTATAGTCAAGTTTTGTGCTTCTAATCGCCACCTTCGGCAATCTGCAAAACGTTATAAGCCATTTTTAGAACGTATTGATTTTAATTTTATCTTTCCAATTTTCCCCGAAATGAAAAGTTAAATCTTCAATCATAAACTTTGATAATCTGTTACAACTATGTTGTAAATAATCCTTTTGCTCTTTTATAACTTCTACTTTTTCTAATTCATTCATTGAACCAAAATAATAATTAGAATTACCAGTAAATATGGCATCTATAATGCTTTCGTTTCTTTTTCCAAAATATATAAACATTGTAAAATTATCAGAATGAATATCATAATTAATTCTGCATTTTTCATATTTAATCCCAGACAAAAGTTCGCTAATATTTTTTTTAAATTCTAATTTTCGCTCCAACAAATTAAAACGGCTTATAACATCGTGTTTATTCAATTGTGGCTTTTGGTTTAATTCAATGTTCATTTTATACTTTTGTTTTTAGTTATTAATCTAAACTTTATTTTGTGCCATTCCACAACTGAAATAAACACGCAAAACGTTATCGGCAACCCTAAGACAGACGAGCCTTAATCGCACCAGCATAATGTTTCGTAAACTTTTCGACTTCTGTTTTTAGTTCGTCAAGTGTATCACACTTAAATTCCTTTTTAAAAATCTCGGTATCTAAAAAGTTTACAGTAACAGTTCCTTCCCACCAATCACCAGCGTTTTTGTGTGGTGGATAAAATCTACTGCTTACTCTTAATAGTGAACCATCAAAATCTAACTTGAAATTGCAATCCCAACTCCATTTAGGTTCATCAAATATTTCTTTTTTCTCGTTGGCTTTTTCTACCCAAGCCTTTGCGTTATCCCAATTTAATTCCATTTTATTTATTTGTTTTTAAGTTAATCATTCCGAAAGAAGGGCAGCCGATAACCGCAGTTTGGCGCAATAGCCACCACGCTGCAAGCTGACCCTTCGGCTACTGTCGCAAAGCTGCCTACCGTTATAGGTAAGGCTAAAGACACTCTACCTCAATTTTTACCTCATTCCAAAAAGACTTCCGTGCTTCTGAATGCTCTTTTTTGACAAACCAATCATCTTGTAAAACTTCATCAATGGTTATTAAGGCACATTTCTTTGCTTGTTTTTTTGCCACTTCATCGTGAAATGGGTGCATAAATGGTAAAAATTGTTTAACCAACATTTCCGCTTTTTTCTTTGTTTCTGTCATTATATTTAACTTTGTGAGAAGCCCTACCTATAACAGCAGATAGGCAATATGGCGGGGTTCTCGGTTAATATTAAGTTAAGTGCTTCTAAGGATGTTTGAGATAAATCGGAAATTCCGTTTTTCTAATCCGCCACATCGCCAATCTGCAAACCGTTAGCGGTCAGTGCGGACAATCGTAAATCCAGCATCTTTTATGTATTCTAAAATGCCTTCCGCTAAGTCAGTCGCTTGTGTTGTTAGAAATCTTTTGGTTGCATACAATGCGTTTTCGATTGGCTCTCTCATTTCTTCATCAGAAAGCACCGAACCGCTAACATCGGTTCGGCAAGATTGGGTTTTTTGTGGTAAATTGTTCATTTGTATTTCTATTTAAAATTTGTACTAAAATTTAGCGATTATAATTCTAAGCCCCCAACCTCGCCAAGCCGAGAACCGTTACCTGCAATGATGAACCTTAATATATTCAATACAAATCAATATCCTCCTTAACTCCGCAGCTCGTTTTATAAAGTCTTCGGAGTATTCAGGCTTTGAAGGGTCTGCAATTATAGCAGCCAATTCGCTAAAGGCTTGTTTGTGTAGCTCGGAATCGGTCGGAATATTTGGATCATTGCAAATCTCTTTCAATAGGTCTTTTAAGATCTGAACCGCTTTAGATGTAAACTCAGATTGTTTTTCTTTGTCTAAACTATATTTTAGTTCAAATCCTAAATGACTTATGGCTCCTGTCCAATAAGGATCTTTATAGGAATAACGGCCTGAGTTACCGGCTTTAATGGCTTGGGCGAAATGGTCTTGGTTGGTCATTAATTAATTTTATTCAGTCTTTGTTTTATTTCTGAAAAAGTTGTTTCAATTGTTAATTCTCCATTTTTAAAAACAGTCCGCAATAAACCCATTTTTTCTTGCATTTCTGAACATTGATCAAAAGTATGGTATTCTCCATTTTCATCTTGGGTTAAACATAATAATCCTTTGTGTGATTTCTTTTTGTGGTCAGTAACTGGATCTTTTTCGATTTCTCTTTTTTCTCCATTGACTTCAACATAGGTCGCTTTAATTGCAAATCCTAAAGTATCTCTACTGTGATTTCTAAGGATTCCACCAACTCCAATAACTAAATTACAAGCGGCGTAACCCATTTCTTTGAGCTTATTAAGCGTCCTTTGATATCGTTCAAAATACATTCCATCTCCATAAATTAACCCAACTTTAGGATTAAGGACTTTATATCCTTTTGAGTTAATGGAAGATCCAAACATTTCATCTAATAATCTAATTGCGCCCTTCCATTCATTACTACCTTCAATTGCGTCAGGGTTTCCGCAAATGATAAATTCAGGGTTTCCGCTGTCTGGTCTAAATACTACTTTGCCGTCTCTAGCAAGTATAGTCGGCTTTAATCTTTCTGCAAATTCTGTTAAAACTCGGTAAACATCAAATGTGTCAGAAACAATACTAACGATTCCGGTTGGATAAAGTGTTAGCATGTTTTCAAATGCTGCAAATTCATTATCTCTACCAAAAGAACACATAACACTATGCTCTGAGGCTGGAACCGATGCCATAACTAATCCTGTAGTGTCGGCTTTGTAATAATATTCCACGAATGGCAATGCTGGTACATTATCGCTTCCACAAAATGAAACTAAGTGAGCGGCTCCGCTTACCGCTGCCCCTTCTTCGCTTCCATCTCCTCTATATCCAAAATCATGAACCGTAAAATCTTTTAAAGACATCAAATCTTCTGTTACTGTTTCTTCAAATGCTTTGTCAACTATTGTGCGATATTTGTAACAACAAGACGCAACTGTAATCGAATACCACAATTTTAAGATTAAACTTTCTGTAAATCCAACTACCCAGTGAAAATTTGGATCTGTATTTGTCATTGTCATAAGTACATTTCTAACTGACATTATCGTTCCTTCTTCAACTGCTTTGATTTCTAAAGGCCAATATCCAAGTTTACACAAATCTCTAATTTGTTGCTCTACTTTAACAGAATTACTACCAAGTATCATTTTGCGATACTTTAAAAATTCTTCTCCCATTTCTGGCGTGAGCTTTACAGATAAATATTCTTTTAAATAATATTGCAGTCCAAAGAAAACAGTTTTATCAAACGTCTTGTCTGTTCTTGCAATTAGATATGAATAAACTTTTGATGTTCCTGGACAATATTGTTCCATGTGTCCCATTTTATAAACATCAGTTGCTAATAGTGGATTTTGTCTTGAAATATTCATTTTAAATTTTGTTTTTAATTATAAAAATAGTTTCTTTTAATTGTAAATATGCTGAATATAAACCAGCTCTATCATCTAAAAGCAAATTAAAGTATATTTTTCTTGCATCAGATTTAAAAAAAGGCGGGTTTTGGTTTATAGCGTCAAATGGTATTTTTAAATCATTTAAAGTGTTTTTAACTTTTTCTATGTCTTTTTCGGCTGTAAATACAACCATGTAGCAATTTATATCTTTAGCTTCTTTTAAAAGATCAATTACTTCATTGTAATTATGACCTTTTGAATGATAATCATAAACACAATTATCAAAATCATAGGCAATTACTAAGCTGCCATATTTTTTATATTCATCTACAAGCCTATAAATACAAGCTGTGTCGCTTAAGTATGGATGTTGCATAGTTTTATTTGAGTTAGTTTGCTGGTATTATCTATGTCCTTAAAGCTATCAGTAGTGTAAATATGGTCAATATTTGGAAGATTTGTTCCTTTTGAGAATATTCCATGTGAAACGATTAAATTAATTTTACCAGCATTTCTTTCTTTTAAAACTTCTGCTAATAAAACAAAAGTACCGCCGCCGTCACATATATCATCAATTATATAGCAATCTTTACCTTCTAAGTCTTCGTGACTTACCGTCATTGATCTAATAACTCCATTAGAAACGTCTCTAAACTTGTTGCACATTACTATATCGTTATGATATTCAATGTGTTGACAAAGTTTGAAAATCTTTTTGTATGCTCCATTGTCTGGAGAAATAATAAAATAATCTTTTTTATCTTTTAAGACTTCTTCAACAAAAGAATGATTTGTAATAACCTCTGAATTGTTTAAAAGAGCCAAACTTGTTTCTGAGTGAACATCATAAATGGTTACAGTTTTAAATTCCTGTAAGTTTATTATTTCAGATAAAACCTTTATTGATAATGGTTCACCTTTGGTCATAACCCTGTCTTGTCTTGCAAATGGCAAATAAGGAATAAACACATGGATTGTATTTACTCCGCTTCTTTTTAGAGCGTCTTTGGTTAATAATAATAGCATTAAATCTTTTGAGCTTCTAATTCTGCATGTTATTAGGATTTCTTCACATTCTATCATTGGTAGTTTAATATGAGGCTCACAACCGCTCGGAAAATCAAATTTTTCAAACTCAATTCCTTTTCCAAATGGTTTAAAACTTTTGTCTAGGTTTATAATTGTCATTTTGCTTTATATTTCATTTTTTAAAATATACTCTTTACAAATCAGTTTACGCCTCAATTTATTCTTTTACTTTCACCCGTTAATAAAACAATTTGGTATTGCTCATTAAACCTATCTATTGCCCTTTCGGTCATTAAAGATTTGATACTCATTAGATTATCGCTTTTTTCAGGAAATAAATTAGACGTGATAATAGTGTGTTTGCCCGTGTTTTTCCACGCCGTATATCTACTTTCAATTATTTCACTTATATCGAATTTATCATTATAAAATACAACATTATTCATTCTTTCACTCAAATCATCGATTATTACGTGTTGATCTGAAAAAAATGTAAAGTCTTGACGTTCACCGCTTTTATGCATTGCAATCATTCGGTTCATGTCTTTATATTCTACTGATCCCATGTTTTCTTTGCGACCGTGTATCATTGACATGTGAAGCAAAGTTTTCATTATGCTTGTTTTTCCAACTCCAGGAGGTGAATAAATGTAAAACCCGCCTTTTTTGAAAGTGTCAACTTTGAAATACCAATTTAATAAATCGTTTATAAAGCCTTTTAAATCGACATCGTTTTTGGTTTTTTCAAAATATGTAAACTCTTCAATATCGGTTCCAACTTTTAAAACACTACGGTAAAGATCATCAAAGATAATTCTTTGTTTTTGTAAAGATATAATATTTGGCTGTTTATTATGTACTCGATCCCAATAAGCCCGTGTTTTTTCTTCGGTTTCTTCATCAGTGTCAAATTCTCGATCTTCTTGAATCCTTTGCCAGAGACGCTCAGATACTTTTTGCTCCCTTAATGGATCTGGATTATTAAAATCTTGACCTATTTTTTCAGTTATAATTTGCGCTATCGTTTTAATTTCACTCATTATTTAGGTTTTAAATCGGTTCCATTTTCTAAATTAAACTTATCGTACCATTCTTGAGGTGGTAATTCGCCTGGATGGTTTATTTTGTAAGCTTCGCAACGACCCATAAAAGTATTCATAGGCCCCGCAATTTTCATCGCAAATTCTTGCTGTTTATTGAAAGTTGGTGCTTCATTTGGTTTTTTTATTAAATTTTCATCTTTAAACCAAACGCCTCGCATTTTTTGTTTCCAGCTTAAAACTGGGTTTCCTTTTGAGTCATGCCAATTTCCAGCTTCGTAATAGTCAAATGCTTTTTTTGCCGCAATTTCTGTATAATTATTTTTTTTGAAATAATCAATAACTTCATTTAAAATCGGAGGTGTGAACTCTTTACTATTTACTTTGCTTTTATTTACTTTACTTTTATTTACTTTAGGAGCGTTACGAACTGGTTTGTAACTGGTTACATTTTCTTTAATTCTTTGATTTTCACGCCATTGTAAAATCTTTTCTTTGTTTTTTTCTTTTTTTATGTTGTACTTTTCACTAAAGTTTAGCAATTGTTTGTTGAAAGTTTCACCATTATTTGATGAAAGTATGCCTAAAGTTTCCATAAACTTCCAACATTTTTCTAACTTTTTTCCAACTTTTAATTGCGATTTTAACACGTTTGTTTTAACTGGTTTTTCCTGAAATGCTATTTTTTCAAGGGCAGTATAAAACAATCCTAAGCCCTCATATCCAAAATTGATAAACAATTCTGTTATTTTTTCATCGCTAAAAGAGTTAGTATCGTGTAGAAAATATTTCATTTCTCTTAAAAACAAAAAACCCCTAAGATCTGGACAGAGATCCTAAAGGCTTTTGTTATTATGACTTGGCTAGAAGTCTTTTATCTTATTCTATTCTGTCCAATAGATTATTAGCACAAATATACACATATTTTAATTATTAGTATATATTTTTAAGTTTATTTTGTATAATTATTCAAATTTCGTCCATTGTTCTGCCATTGCCTTCGCTATTCCTGGAAAGGTCTTTGATCTTAATTTTGCCCTATCTGGTGTATTTAGTGTCATATAATGAATTAACGAATATTTTTTACCATCACGTTTTCCGATAATAAATTCAGGATCTACATGAGTTTTACTATCGAATAAATCATCTTGTTTTATGTGTTTTAATTTAGGTAAATTCTTTAACCATAAGCAAGTGCTTTTTGGTGTTGGATCTCCAAAATAATAAGGCTGGATAATTTGATCCGGCTTCCTAAAGTAAGTTGACATTACACCAATCGGATTTTCTAAGGCAATATGTTTTATTGGAGAATTATATAATTTCATAAAAAATTCTATTGCGTCAGTTCTATCCTGTTTTCTTGTTGGAAATCTTTTTTCAAATTCAGGTTTCATCCATTTGTTTGCCGTTACCGTTAAAAATGTACATGGAGGAAAAGCAATCATCATATCCCATCCGTAATTTATAACTTCAAAAATATCTGTCTGGTAGTGCCATTCCGGATGACCGCCTGAGCATTCAAGCAAATCGCAACTAAACGCCTCATGTCCTAGTTTACGTAGTTCAATTGTAACCGCCTGGCTTTCCTCACACCCTACTAAAATCCTCATTTCACTTTACTTTTTAATTCACTAATTTTACCCATTAACCACAAATCAGTTGGATATTTTGGATCAATGCCCATTTTAATCCTTGCGCTGTATTCGTCGGCTCTAATATCAAGTTCGTTTACTTTGTCTACACCCCAGACTTTTATCATCATACGGCGCATTTGTGTGACTGTCTGAGGCTTATTTACGTTTTCGTTATAAGTTGATATCCCTGAATTAATTGGATCAGTCCAGAGCTGCCAAATGTCACCTTTTGGGTAGTAGTGACTAACATGTAAACTAAATAGACCTTTAGTTAACGTGGACTTTCCAGTAATCCAACAATAGTAAACTCCCATTTCTTTGTATAGCTCTTTCATGTTTTTAGAATGGAGTGCTTGGAGTTTGGCTTTTAGCTTATCTCTGGTCTTGGTTTTTTCGTCTTTTGGAATTTGTTTAAATTTGGATTTTACAAATTGTGACTTTGCAGCTTGTTTATTGGCTTTCATTTGTTCGTTCCAACAAGTTCCACAATGCGTTCCATCTGGGTAGTATTGACCGTGTTTTGAGCAAATAGCCATTAATTTGCAGACTGATGTTGATACAAAAAAGATCCATCAATAGTGTATCCTTTTTTTACAATTTTCCTTTGTTCTTGATAAAACGCCTCAGTATAATAATCCTTATGCTGTTTTAACATCTTTTGAAAGTGTGGATCTGGAAAGGATTTATAAGTCCTTGCAAACTCCGCCGCCGTTCCTTTATTTAAGGTTATTATGTTTGAGAAAGGCACAACATGAACCGTTTTAACGATTATTCTCGGGCCGTCTGATCTTGCATGTGGTTTGTTTTTGATCCAATCAATTACGAAATTTGAGATCTTGATTTCCATTGCTTCGATTATGTCCATTTTGTTTGAGTTGTTTTAAAAAGTTAAATGATATTTTCTAGGTTTCAAAATAGGCTCTTTTTTAGAGTTTAGCCACAATGTAGGTTCATCAAAGATTATGTAAACATCTTCTCTATGTGTTACATTTGCAATAAAATAGCCAGACTTCCATATCGTATCTTTTTGGGATACAATGTACTTCATTTGTATTGTGTCTGGTGGATTGAAGATTAGGAAACAAATTAGGAGTATGTTCATGGTCTTAATTTTCGTTTAATGACAATAGATTAATCTTATCAATTATATCATAATTTTCAAAAATATTACCCATAACAATAAAATCATCAAAAATAGGAATATTAAATGGCGGTTCATCAATATATAACTTCATTGTTTCGGTACAATTTGCACTACCTTCTGTGTCAAAATCACTTAAACGCCATTCACCAAAATTAAAAGATACTGTAAAAACTAGCTTATAATTTTTGGGATTTAAGCCCATTGATAAGCAAACTTCTTTTTCCCATTTTTTTGAATAGATTATATCGTATTCATAAATTTCGTTTCCTTTTTTATCTTTTAATCCAGTGAATTGTAATAATTCAAAATTATCAAATAGCCATATCGCCTCGCCTTTGTTTTTGGTATTTTGCGCTAAAACTTGTACGATATCCAAATCTGGGCCACAAACCATTCCAACAGCGTTATAAACCTTATTTGTTGTTTGATCACATACTTTAAATTTTAATTCTCGTTTCATTTTATTTAATATTTTAATTGTTCATTATTATTATTTTCTGCTATCTCAGCACACGTAGAACCGCCTCTCATATAGTCCGCCCATTCATCAAATGTCATGCAAATTACGTCATTTTCGGCTAAAAAACAAATAATTTTTTCTAAATATTCACCAATAAATTCACTATCGGATAGGTTTCTAGTTGAACCGCCTTTGATTATTCGCATACCTTTGTAGCGTCTAATTACGGGGTTATACCATTGCTTAAACATTTCATGAAGTTCAATACAATCTAAGGGTTTAACTTCGCCTGTGTCCTCTATTTCGATTTGGTACATACCACGTTTGTTGAACTCATTTACAGCTAATAACAAAACATGACCCCAGTAATATTTATACCGTGAAGTACTGATTCTTTTTTGTGATTTTAGATTAAGTTGGTATAAACCTTCTTTAAGGTCTTTGAATAATTTGTGTAAAATATTCTTAGAATGATCCGTTAACTTTAGATCTTCTTTGACTTGGATTAGGATTGTTTCGTTAAAAGCCATTAAAATAAGTGTTTGTTTGCTTCTAATTTCTTAGCGATATAATCACGCCCTAATTTAACACGTTCATAAATTGAATTTATAACTTCTTGATCCCTTTTAAACTCATAAACCTTAATTTTTAAATGGTCTGGAATATCTTTGTAAGTCATTTTTTTAATGAACTTATTTAATATTTCATCATCTAATTCAATGTTGTTTTTATAGCAATAACTTTGAGCTTCCCGAATTATTAAATCTTCTGGGGTGTCAGTTAAGCAATAAACAAGCTCATAGCTATCGGAATCTGTTAAGTCCATATATCCCTGACCTTGCAAAAAATAATCGTTATTTATTTCGGTTTCAAACAAAGGAAACGTAAAGCAGTCCCATGAATTTTTAGCGTCTATTATTTTTTTGGTTATTTTAATGTCTGGCGTTCCCGTTAAAAATTCATTTTCAAAATGCTGTTCATTTTTAAATAGCATACCATATCCTAATTGATCCGCAATAAAATCTATACTTTGCTGTTCAACTTGGTTTCCTTTGTCGGTGTACTTACTTGTAAATTCTTTACGCCGCCCATAAAGTTGCTCTTTAATCCACCCATCTAAGTAACTTTCAACGGTTTTACCTATTGGATTTCCTTTAGTTCCATTGGTCATTATTTGACCAATTTGTGAGCATCTAATTTTAAACTGTTTCATTTGGCAATACTTCGTTTAAAATCTGTTCCTTAATTTCTTCGCTTATTTCGTACTTTAGTTTAAGTTGCTCAATTGTGTACGACCCAGATTTAATCGCTTGAATTGCCTTTGCCCAATTTGGATTTGAAGGGCTTAAAATTGGTTTTGTCTGCTCAGGTTTTTTATCTCTAATTCGCAAACACTCCACGTCTTCGCCTTTTAGCTTTGTGATTGACTTAAACAAAGTTATTTTTTTACCAGCCCATTCTTCAATATAAGGAGTTTCAAATAACTTTGCAATGGTCTTGCAGTTAGTAACATTCAGGATCATAGGCTTTTGATCCTTTAAGGTTGCAATAGTACATTCATCTTGTTTGCCGCCTTCGCCCTTAACCATTTCTTTTGTTACTTTTAAGATTTGTACTTCTAAATCTTTGCCGCTTTCAAGTGAATAAGCCCCTATATAATTAGGGTTTGTTAATTGTTTCCAATGGGTTTTAGTCCCAGTTTTTTCAATTGCCATTTTGTTATATTTTATTTTATGTTTAATGATTTTACATAACGTTCAATTTTATCCCTTGTAACACTCATAGAGTTTAAATTGTACATGGTCTTTTTGATTTGGTAAATGTCAGGCCATATTTCAAACATTTCTTTTTCAACTTTTACGTGGTCATCTGCTTCGCTTTCACCGTTTATGATAAGCCAATTTGTTAAGATGTTTATGATTTTTAGTTCGTTGGACATAAATTATGATTATAATACTTCAAAACAATGACCAACAAAACTACCAATTTGTAATTGAAACGTTCCTATATATTTAACATTTGGTTCTGTTGATACGGTGTGACCAGTTCCATAAATTAAAAAGGTTCGATCTTTTTTGAACATATTATTTGGGTTAACTAAAGCCCAAATATGAGGCTCTTCATTTTGTGTTTGAATACAAAGTATTACTGAACCTTCTGGCATTTCAACTGTTTGAATATCAGTAATTTCTAACTTATACTTAAATATTTTTGTCATTCTGTTTGTTTTAAATTGTTACACAAGATACAAATTACATTGCGAACTTGCGTATATATAGATGTTATAGCCAATTATAAATCAGCCTCGAAAGTTACCGTGTGATTGAAGTCATTATAATCTGAACACATTTTATTTGATTCGCACAAACATGATTCTGGGCTATTCAACCGACCTCGTTTTTTGCAAAATTGAACTAAACTTGGATAACTCGAATCAATTACTGGTCTATTCCAGCAAATTTTAGTTCCAAACTTTGTGCTAATTGCATCTTTTTTCGCTGAATAACTATCAGAAAAATCTAAATGCTCACATGCTAAAAAATTAATTTCTTGTTTCATTTTATTTTGTTTTAAGTGATTAATAAATAACTGGCTATAACACAGTGTATATGTAATGCAGCCAATAAGTTAGTTGTAAATTGAAAGTATGTGCAAGGCTGCACTACACATACACTCAACGTTAT
>MTKZ01004595.1_pt1 | contig 64586 bp, 50 predicted proteins | sample 1042781 | NCBI WGS metagenome assembly MTKZ01 (sample SAMN06212207, study PRJNA360539) | anaerobic digester metagenome | biome: Wastewater treatment plant; material: sludge; isolation source: anaerobic digester fed with sludge from wastewater treatment plant | place: Denmark: WWTP Viborg ... | reverse complement strand
TTCTGATCTGATCAACTGGAAGGTAAACAAAATGCTTTTATCACATCCCGACGTTAAAAAACATGGCTTCCAATACGTCGACTGGCAGTTCGACGGGAAGGATATTATTTACGTCTGCCGCACTGCCTTCGACGATCAGTACGGAGGGGCAAATAACTATCATGATGCCAATTATATGACATTTCACAGGATCAGGAATTACAAGAAGCTGAAAGAAAAGGTCGCGAGGTAAAAAACAGCCTGACGGTGCCCGCAGACAGACCTTCAATGAGTCCGTTATTATTATGGGGAGATACACGGTTTTCTTTATCCGGATAAGGAAAACAGGTTATGCAATTCGGGGGAGTCTGAATAAGCATCTGCATGCTTAATCTCCCGAATAATCATTCTGCATCCGGTCTGGTTAGCCGCAAGCATGGATAAGTGGGCAGGAATGATTTTATTCTTTACTTTGCAGTTATTAGTAAAGAGATAGTTTTATGAAAAAAATTATTTTCCTGTTGTTGATTTTACCGTTCATTTCGCTGTCTTTATCGTGCGGAAGGTCAAATACAGCTGAATGGCAGTCTGATCCGGACGCCCGGCTCCATGTTTATTTCTTTCATACAAGCGAAAGATGTCCTGCCTGCACAGCTGTAGAGGAAAACACCAAAGCTGTCCTTGAGGCAAACTTTAAGGCATTGACAGCTGACGGAACGATTGACTATCAATCCTTCGATCTCGGAATGAAGGAGAACCGTGCTGTTGCTGAAAAATACCAGATAAGCTATACAAGTCTTCTTATCATTCGTTCAGACGGCACGCTAACTGATTTTACCAACAATGCAATGAATTATGCAAATACCAGTCCGGATAAATTCAGGGAAATGCTGAAGACAGAAATCGGAAAGAACCTTGAATAATTATGCAACATCTTCATGAACTACTTACAAGCACGGAGGCTCCTTTCCTTTATGTTCTGATACTTGGCCTATTAACAGCTGTAAGTCCATGCCAGTTCGCAAGGAACATTACTGCAATAGGATATATTAGCCGGAACATACGCAATACAAAAAGGGTATTTCTAAACGGTCTCTATTATACACTTGGCAACGCGGCTGGCTATTTCATTATCGCTTTTATTCTTTTTCTCGGCGCCAGCAAATTCCACGTGTCAAGAATCCTTGTATCGAACGGGAATATTTTAATCGGACTTATCCTTGTTATTACAGGCCTTTTCATGCTCGATATTATCAGAATAAACATCCCGGGTAACAGCCGGCTTCAGAAAAAGATAGAGGAAAGGCAGATGGAGGGCAAAAAGCTGGATTCCGCCCTTCTCGGTTTCTTTTTTGCCCTGTCTTTCTGTCCCTACAACGCCGCCCTTTTCTTCGGAATGCTGATACCCCTCAGCATAAAAAGTGCAGCAGGATTATACCTGCCGGTTGTTTATTCCGTAGCTGCCGGACTTCCTGTAATAATAATTGCTTACCTGGTGGCATTCAGCGTGGCCGGAGTAGGAGCTTTCTACAATAAGGTAAGAGCCATCCAGATATGGTTCAACAGGATAGTTGCCGGAATCTTTATCGGCGCAGGGCTCTATTTCATTTATCATTTCCTGTTGCAGCTTCTCCGGTGAAACAAAGGGTCACTAATACCGGAATGAAGTCCAGCTGATCAGCCCTTGCATAATGATTAAACCCCAACCTGATTTAATTTAAACCAAAAAACAGAGGGAACCCGAACACGACGAATATTATCCAGACCAGGTACACAGGCAGGAACTTTGATATTGTTTTCCCCACGGCGCTGAATTCCTTCTTTTTGAAGTTAACCCTGAACAGATCGTTCATTATCAGTATAAGGTTTATCAGGACAAGAATATTCGAAACAAGAACAGCGAGCCTGTTTGGGGTAAGTCCGTATTCTCCAAGTCTGTAGAAAATAGCAGAAAGTGCGATCAGATCAATTATTATGGTAACTATTGATAGAATAAACAGTACCATAGCATTGATCTTCTGGTTCTTTATCACTGCAGTTCCTGATACAGAAAAAATAATTATTCCCATAACGCCAAGAAGCAGGACATTAAAAACTAGAAGGAAATCACGATCGTTGTATGGGTCTTTTCCTGTGACTGCCATGGTAATCAGAAAGACCACCAGGGTGATAAGGACAAGCGGACTGAATATTGCTGCTATCAGAGGAGCTATACGGCTGACAAGGGCAGGAAATTTGCCGATAAGATAAGCCGCCACAACCGGAGCTGATACAGCCCCTGCCACAATGATATTTTCAGCATACCACTCTTCAATATTTAAACCGATCGAATCGAACAATCCTATAGTGATCATTGTAAGAAAGCCTCCCGCTGCTGCAATAAGGGCAAAAACAATAGCGATATCGCCATTGTGCCTGATGAAATCAATCCTTCGTCCATGGTTTTTAAACTCAAAGTCCGTAAAGACAATTCCATAAATAAACCACATCAGCAGAGGCATGTGGATATAGGCAAGGATAACAGCGTCACCGGGTTCTTCGGAAGGTAGAAGATTTATGTATAAAGCTGAAACTAAAAACGCGGCTGAGATCAGTGCCAGCCTTTTCATATCTGTAACCCTGTTGATTATTATTGTGTAAAGAACAAGTCCGAGGAATACAATAATGGCAGCGTTTTTTTGATAAAAAACCTCATCCGGGAACAGATTGGGAAATAAGGCGGGTATCCTGATAAGAAACGCTGTCAGGGCACAGACTCCGATTACAGTGATAATCTCTGAAACAGCGAAATATCTTCCTTTTTCAGGTACATTGTCATAATCCAGCCTTTGCTTCCAGAATTTAGCAGCCTCGGTGCTTTCTATTGACGGATATATGCTTTCAAATTCATCCCTGAAAGCTTTCGGGTTGCTCCTGTATAGCTTTTCAAGCTGCTCAGGATTACCGATGTTGTCAATAATCCCATTCTCATTCTTATTAATGATTTCTGTTTTCATAATCAGACATATTTAAGACTAAATGCACTATTCTTTTTAAAGCCCGTCATAAGCTAATTTTACTGTTTTCTAATCAGATCTTCAAGTGCATTAAGGTGCTGTTTAAAAAGACGGCTTCCTTTATCAGTAATTGTGTAACTGGTATTAGGTTTCCTGCCGATGAACTTCTTTTTTGTTTCTATCAGACCGTTTTCCTCGAGCGCTTTCAGATGACTGGCAAGGTTTCCGTCGGTAACGTCAAGCGATTCCTTTAGACTGCTGAAATCGTATGAATCATTTACCATCAGAACCGACATGATACCCAGTCTGATCCTGCTTTCAAAAACCTTGTTCAACCCTGAGATAAGATCTTTCATCTGAAAAGCTTTTGTTTCTGCCGTGAGGATTCTCCTTCAATGTTCTTTAAAGCCGGGACATCCTCCATCTGTTCATTGATTTTTGAATGTGTTTTATACTTCATATTTCCTGTACAGGAACAAACCGTATGCAATATGGAGAACCCCAAAACCAATTGTCCAGAACATAAGGCCCTGAGCCGGAAATAGGGCGGCCAGGAGTCCTGTAATAATCTCCAGCACTCCCAGATAGAATATCTCTCCATAAGTGAATTTCCCTGCATTGATCAGTGCAAGGCCATAGAAGACAAGAAACACAGGTATTATAAGCTGAATCAGGCCCTGCGTAACCAAAATAAGAGCGAAAGCGCCTCCTGTTATAAGCGGAATGAAAAGACTGTTCAGAAGCCTTTTGGAAACCGGGGTCCAGATACTCTGCCCCGAACGCTTTGCTTTCCGTAGTGAGAAACCAAAGGCAGTTACCGTTGATAGTATCAGAACCGATATAGCCAGTATCCCCAGCTTAATGCTGATTCCTGAAGTTAACTGGGATGATCCGCTGTTCAGATACTCAGAGAAGCTTATTTTGCCGCGGCCAAGGACCAGAAAATGGGCTATGCCGGCTCCGGCTAATGCGTACAAGCCCGGAAAGAGACCTGAAAAGCCACTCAGTGAAAGAAACTTTGTCGAATCTTCCATGATCTTTCTTATTGTTTTCAGATCCTCTGCTGATGTTTGATTCTTTTCCATTAAAAGTACTTTGTGCTGCAAAGTAATAATTAATATTCGGAATGTGCAAATTTTTTTCAGGATCTATATTAAGGAAAAGGCCTGACGGAGCAAATGAGCCCTGATTAATGCCTTCTGCATGGTTAAGGGGATCCCGGATCCTGCCAGTTGGTTGTTTTTCAACTATCGGGAGTAATTCTACTTCTGCATGCTCAATGAGATCCTCCGCCTCGCTATCGCTCGGCGAGGGATGACAGGCGAATATTGCGGAGAAGGGTTAGGCCGCGACGCATGCCGCGGCCTAACCCCCTGGTAACCCAAAGCAAATGTCATCCCGCATCCCGCTTCGTACGGGATGCGGGATCTCCTTACTCAAACAGAAAATTAACTTAACAGAACCTGCTAAAGTGCCATCCTACTCCGGCTTCCAGACCATATCCGGGTCAAGAGGATAAATGGGGCGCCTTACATTCCTGAATGGCAGCGAGCGCATATCAAGGTTGCAGAATCCTGAGGTAAGTGCCATAAGATGAACTGGGGCGATGTCGCGCAGCTCAGGGAAAAGATAACCCAGCTTTACAACAACGATACCGAAATCAAGGGGATCAAGACCGACTTCCTCAAAATCCCTAAGCGTGGTGAAGGAACGACGACTACTGATAATTACCGTTTTAACACCGCCGGTTTCAACAACAGCTGCCCCCCTGGCGCTTTCCATCAATGAATCGGGTGAAAGAAAAAACACTTTTGCCTCAATATCGACCGGCTTGCAAAAAACATTGTCCTTCTTCCCTCCGAGACTTAGTTTCACAATGTTGCCGTATCCTGCATTTAAACACTCCTGTAATGCATCAGGATCGACAATCCCGGCAACGAGGGCATTATTTGCTCCCTTCCTAAGCAACGCTTCAAGAACCTGGGTGTTGTCGCCCGGAGCTCCTGCTGTTGTATTATCTCCCGAATCAGAAATAAAAACCGTTTTACCGGCGTAAGCTCCAGCCATGTCAATCATTTCATCCGCCGGTCCTGAGGGGACATCCATTACCATCTTCTCCCTGCTGTCCCATATCTGACTTGCAAGAACGGCAGCTTCATTCTTCGCTGCTTCACTGAATTTCTTATCCCTTGCAACAACAAAAACCCTCATTGCGGAACGGGGCAGATCGGCCCAGCAGTATCCTGCAAAAATTGAAGCATCCAGAAGCCCTTCCCTGCCTGCTATAACCGGTATCTGACTGTAAATTGAATTCAGTGGTTCTACTTCCGTGATGCTTTTTTCTCCGGGTACCAGAATGGGTATTTCCACAAACTCAATGTGCGGGTCCCATCCGGAACTCAATGCATCTATCAGTAATTCCACTGCCCTTACCCTCGTTTCTTCAGCATCCCTGTGAGGCGCGGTACGATAGGCTGTTAAAAGATCTATTTCCTCAACAAAACCGGGAGAAAGATTTCCATGAAGATCAAAGCTCCCGGAAATAAGAACATCATTTCCTTTCAGCTCCCTGATTTTCCTGATAAGCGTCACCTGAGCATCGTCATAACCTTCAGCATGAAGGGCTCCGTGCATATCCATATAAATTCCGTCGAGACGACCTGCATTTTTAATGCTGTCGAGGATCTCGTTCATGAAAGTTTCGAAGGCAGATTGTTCGACAACACCTCCCGGCCAGGCGTATGCATGCAGGGTCGGAATGACCTCCATTCCAGCTTCCCTTAAAACTTCAGCCCATTTCTGGCCTTTTAACGCGTCGGCCCCCCGCCAGACTGTAAAATCGGACATCGCTACGGGAAGAGTTGAAAATGTATTTGACTCATGCCTTATTCCAAGGGTCAGAACTCTTTTCTGCTGAGATCCTGTCTGGCAGGAAAAAACAGAAACCAGTATCAATACTGATAAAATAAAAAGCACCGGTCGTTTCATATTGTTATTTCTGATTAATTGAGCAAGTGATCAGGTTTTTCCTTACTAATTTAAGTAAAAGATTTCTTCCGGTGGCATCTTTCATGAATCTCGTAAATTGCAAAAAAGAAAGCGGATGATGATCCGGATAATTTCTGAAATGAAGGATCTTGGTGTTGTCAGGTGTGGCGCAACGCATTGCACAGGAGCAAAACAGATAGGAATGATAAGGGAATCATTCGGCGGCAACTTCGTTGAGATGGGAACGGGAAACAAAATTACCATTGATTATTATTGATTTTTAACTTTTATAACAGGAATTTAAAACATATCTTAACCATGCGCTTAGGTGCGGATAAATAGCAAGGGTATTCCAGGTATCTGAGAGTGGATATTATAATGTTTTAAATTGATATAATCCTTCTATTAACTTCAAGGGAGTCAGTCAGGATTCCCGGATATTCAAACATCACAAATATTATGAAAACAGACAGACGCAAATTCATTCGTACCATGGGAGCCGGAACGGCAGGACTTACACTGGCTTCTGCTTCTCTATCAGTTACATCCTGCACATCTTCGGCGGCTAAAAAAAAGGAGGAAGAAGATGGACAGGTAATCTTCATAGGTGATAACATTGCAATCGCTGAAACGACCAATGGAAAGGTAAGGGGATTCATTCATAAGGACATTTACAATTTCCTTGGAATACCTTATGGTGCAGGCACTGAAGGAAAGAACAGGTTTATGCCTCCGCAGAAACCGGATCCATGGACAGACATCTACCCTGCCGTTTACTGGCCCAATGCAGCACCCCAGATCCTCGATAACTTCTATGCAAACAGGTACCTTGCATTCACCGATTACTGGCATTATGATGATGTAAGCGAAAACTGCCTCGGGATAAACGTCTGGACCCCGGGCTATAATGATGGCGCGAAACGCCCGGTGATATTATGGATCCACGGTGGCGGATTCACCAGCGGTAATTCCATCGAACATCCTGAATATCATGGAGAGAACCTTAGCAGGAAGGAAAATGTTGTTTTCTGTTCACTCAACCACAGACTAGGTCCGCTTGGCTTTTCCGATTTCGGAGGTATCGGGGGAGAGCTTTATGCCGCCTCGGGGAACGTGGGAATGCTGGATATCGTTGCAGCTCTTGAATGGATACGCGATAACATTTCCAATTTCGGAGGGGATCCCGGTAATGTGACAATAATAGGACAGTCAGGCGGTGGTGCAAAGGTGTGTATCCTCACGGCTATGCCTTCAGCAAAAGGGCTGTTTCATAAAGCTGTGGCTTTGAGCGGATCTTCGCTGAGATCGGGTGAAAAGAGCAATTCGGAAAAACTTGCAGCATATATTCTTAAGGAAGCCGGATTAAATGCATCCCAGCTGGATAAACTACAGGAAATGCCCTGGAGGGATTATTACGCTCTGACAAGAAGGGCAAGCGCGAAAATGAGGGAGGAAGGCGGAGCAACAGGAATGATGGGAGGATTCAGTCCTGTGGTAGACGGAAAAATACTGCCGCAGCATCCCTTCTCTCCCACTGCTTCTGACCTGGCTTCAGATATTCCGATGATAGTATGTACAACATTCTATGAAAGATCACCCAGTTCTTTTGACTCCTCTCTTGAAGATATCACACTCGACAAGGCAAAGGAACTGGTAAAGACAATGAGAGGATTCGGACCAGGCCTGGGTGAAAACAGTCCTGCCATAATCGATGCCTATGCCAAAAGCTTCCCCGACAGGAAACCTATCGAGATACTTGCAATGGTATTGAGCAACAGGAAAAACGCTATTGAATTGTGCAACGTAAAATCGTTGCAGAAAGCACCGGTATTCCTGGCATGGTTCGGATGGAATACCCCGCTTTTCGATGGGCGCCTCAGAGCTTTCCATACAATGGATATAGCCTTCTGGTTCTATAATACCGATGTTCAGATCTCTCACACGGGAGGGGGCGCAAGGCCACGCAAACTGGCATCCGCAATGTCCGGTTCCCTCGCACAGTTCATGAGGACCGGAAATCCAAACGGAGGAGGTCTGCCTGAATGGCCGGAATATACTTCTGAAAAAGGCGAAACCATGATACTGGACGATGTCTCTGAGGTACAAAACGATCCCGACAGGGAGGCAAGGAAATCTCTGCCTTAGTCAACCCTTCCGCCTGAAAACCTGAATTAAATATTATCTAAGAATACTAATAAATCCAGTCAATATGAAAAAGTGTTTTGCCTTTCTGACGATCTTCTTCTTGTATGCAGGTTTTTGTACTAACCTTTCAGGACAAAAAGTTGATAAGCTGCCAAGGAGTATCCCGGAAACTGAGGGAGTCTCATCTGCAGGGATAATTGATTTTCTGAATGCTGTCGATACCGGCAGGCAGGAAATTCACAGTTTCATGTTCCTGAGGCACGGCAAGGTAATAGCCGAAGGATGGTGGGATCCATACGGCCCTGACCATAAACATCTGCTATATTCGGCCAGCAAGACTTTCACTGCAACAGGGATCGGGCTTGCCGTGTCTGAAAACAGGCTGAAGCTGACCGACAAGGTAATATCATTCTTCCCCTATTCCCTGCCCGAAAGCATAGGCCCCAATATGAAGGATCTTACGGTGCAGAACCTGCTCACCATGTCGGTCGGTCAGGAGACTCCCGCTATGGGAGGAGGAGCCGATGACGACTGGATAGCCGCTTTTATAAAATCAGAGCCGGAACATAAACCTGGAACGGTTTTCAAGTACAATAACATGGCTACTTTCATGCTCTCGGCCATTGTCCAGCAGGTTACAGGCCAGACCTTGTTCGATTATCTCAAGCCAAGAATATTCGATCCCCTGGCTATCACCGGGATGGACTGGGACGAGAACGGACAGGGAATAAACCTGGGGATGATAGGACTGAGACTTCATACCGAAGATCTTGCAAAATTCGGGCAGATGCTGCTTCAGAACGGTAAATGGAACAACAGGCAGTTATTGCCGGAGGCCTGGGTAAAAGAGGCTACTTCATTCAAGATTGAAAGCAGTGATCCAAACAACAAAATGCCGAAGGATAAAAACGACTGGGCCCAGGGATACTGTTACCAGATGTGGAGGGGAAGGAATAACAGTGTCCGCCTTGACGGCATGGCTGGTCAGTTCGTGATCCTGTTCCCCGACAAGGATGCGGTTGTTGTTCTGACAGCAAACGCAAGAAACACCCAGGCAGAGCTGAACCTGGTCCATAATTATCTTATCCCGGCAATTAAATCAGTTAAGGCTGTTCCTTCTGATCCTGCTGCATACAGCGAACTCGTTAAAAAACAAGCCTCGCTGAAAATCAAAACCCCGGGTTCAGACGCACCGGAGTCGCGTTTCGCAGGAGTTATTTCAGGAAAGGAATTTGCCCTTCAGGATAATGACTATCAGATCCAATCGGTTTATTTCTCATTCAAGGATAAGGAATGCAGTTTTGGTCTGAAAAGGAACAATACGGTAACAGTAGTTAAGGCAGGATCAGATAACTGGAAGCTTACAAATACAAAAACAGCTTCATTGCTCGCACCTTCCCGCAGCGCCTCCTCAAAATCAATTGATGCGGCTTATCTTGTTCCTCAGCCGGTTATAAAGGCTGGTTCGGTATTCACCTGGACAGATCCCTCAACACTGGAAATCACATCCCGCTTTGTTGAGGAAAGCCTTGGAGAACAGACTATTGTATGCAGGTTCAATGAAATGAACGGGGTCACAAGTGTAACGATTGGTCCAAAACAGATGCCAGGCATGTTTGGAGCCCCGGGAAGAATGCAACCGGCAGCAGTGCAGTTAAGGGGAACCCTTGTGAGCCTTGATTAACCACAGGGTGTTAATCTTACAGGTATCAGGATTAAAAACCATATCCCTGTCAGTTAATTTAGTGCGGTGAGGCTTGCCATAAAGAAAGCGTTTCGCTCTCAGCTCCTTTTGTTAAGAGATTAACAATACCGGCTGTGAAGCGAAGTGGTATTTTTTTGTGCCGGGCTTTTTAATACTCTTTAACATAATTATTTGCAAGGGTTAACTTTTAATCGAGTATATTTTGAGGTTTAAAAACCATATTTCGCACAAAGCCTATTTCCTTGATAATGAACTACCTGAAAACTCTACTGGTATTCCTTGTTCTTTTTCAGTCATCATCTGCATTGCTGTGTCAGTCCAAAGCAATAAACAGGGACAAATATGTTATCCGGATAACTGAAACATCAGAAAAGATCACCCTCGACGGCGTACTTGATGAAGAGACATGGAAAACAGCTGAAAGGACAGGAATGTTCCAGAGAGTGACGCCAACGGACACCGGTTTCGCCAAAGCACAGACAACTGTGATGGTGGCTCATGACGGATCCGATATTTACCTGGCTGCAGTCTGCTATGATCCCACTCCCGGGAAAAGACCCGTTCAATCATTAAGACGAGATTTTTCCTTTATGGGTAATGACAATTTTGCAGTGTTCTTTGATACCTTCAACGACCAGACAAACGGATTCGGTTTTTATGTTTCTGCTGCCGGGGTGCAATACGACCATCTCGGTTACGACGGAAGCAAAGTAAACGTTAGCTGGGATGCCAAATGGAGATCATCTGTCAAAAGCTATGATGACAAATGGATAGCAGAAATGAGCATACCTCTCCGTAATCTGAGGTATAGTGACTCCGACACAATATGGGGAATAAATTTCGGAAGGCTCGATCTGAAAACCAACGAAAAATCGGCATGGGCTCCGATGCCACGACAGTTCAACCATTGCGACCTGGCCTATACAGGCACTCTGGTATGGGATAAACCACTTAGTAAATCAGGTTTACGCTTCTCACTTATACCCTACCTTACCGGAAAGGTGACAAGGGACTTTCAGAATGACGATCCTGCCAGATGGAGCAAAGGTGCGGGTTTTGACGCCAAAGTGATGTTGTCGAACGCCCTAAACCTCGATGTAACGGTAAATCCAGACTATTCACAGGTTGAGGAAGACAGGCAGGTCACCAACCTCGACAGGTTTGAACAGTTCTTCCCTGAACGAAGACAGTTCTTCCTTGAAAACAGCGACCTTTTTGCAAATCTGGGAAATTCCGCCGCAAGACCATTCTTCTCGAGGAGGATAGGACTGAATGTTCCTGTCAACGCCGGAATGAGGTTGAGCGGAAAACTCAACGACAAACTCAGGATCGGACTGATGGATATGCAGACAGGGGCTAAGGAGAGTACTCCGGCAGGGAATTACTTCGTGACAGTACTCCAGCAGCAGGTTTTCAGCAGGTCAAGTATCTCAGCCTTCTTGATCAACAAACAGATAACAAGCAGTTACAGCGATACGGTTTACAGCGGTCTTGACTATAACCGTGTTGCAGGTCTTGAATACAACCTTGCCAGTCCCGACAACAGATGGACCGGCAAAGCTTTCTACCACCAGTCGTTTTATAAAGGGGCAACTGCCAGTTCAGCTGCTGCCTCGGGAAATATTAACTTCTCGACACGTTTTTTCAGGGCTTCAATGACAGGATCGTGGATCGGAGAAGATTATATTTCAGAAATGGGTTATATCCGCCGGAACGGGTATTATGAAATGGCCCCCACACTGCGGTATACAATGTACCCTGAAAAGGGAATTGTACTGAGTCACGGACCATCACTGAATTACGACATGCTTTGGGACATAGGATTCAATGTTACTGACAGGCAGACTTCTCTTGGATACAATATCGGATTCAGGGACAGGAGCCAGATAAATGTCGATGTTTCAGAGAACTTTGTGCTTCTTTCAAGATCATTCAGCCCGACAAACACCGGAGGAGTGCCTCTCCCTGCAGGCTCATCCTATTCATGGCAGAATATCGAAGCCGGCTTTACTTCAGATTCAAGGAAGCTGTTCACATATTCATTTGATGCCGGTTACGGCTCATATTATAATGGTACCAGATGGAATGCAGGCGTTTCTGCCGCATTCAGGTTCCAGCCATACGGAAGTATAGAACTGAGAGCCAGCTATAATGATATTATGTTGCCCGAACCATACAACAGCGCGAAACTGGTCCTAATCAGCCCAAAGCTCGACATCACCATAACAGATAAGATCTTCCTGACCACATTTGTCCAGTATAACGACCAGGTCGACAACCTCAATACGAACATCCGTTTCCAGTGGCGTTTTGCTCCTGTATCCGATCTCTTCATCGTCTATTCCGAGAATTCATACACCGGTGACTTCTCTTCCAAGAACAGGGGTCTCGTGGTAAAAATATCCTACTGGTTCAACTGATCTTTCAGACAGGATTGTTTCAAGGATACAACCTTTCTATTTTCCAATCTCCTTTATGGTCATTCCTGTGATAAAGTATCCTGTCGTGGAGACGAAATTCCCTGCCCTGCCAGAATTCCATACTAAAGGGAGAAAGGTAGTATCCGCCCCAGTTATGTGGCCTGGGAATAGGTTTATCCTCATATCTTTTTTCAATCTCCCTGAGCCTTTCTTCCAGAAACTCCCTGTTCTCAAGCTTTCTGCTCTGCTCCGAAACAAGGGCGGCAATCTGGCTTTCACGGGGCCGGCTTGAAAAATACTGATCCGATTCTTCTTCAGGAAGGATAAACACCTTTCCTTCAATCCGGATCTGACGGAACAGCTCATTCCAGAAAAAAGTCATTGATGCATTATTGTTCTCCCTGAGTTCTGTCCCTTTTCTGCTTTCATAGTTTGTGAAAAAGACAAATCCCCTTTCGTCAAAGCCGCGTAAAAGGACAATCCTGCCCGAAGGCTTTCCTCCAGTACCCACTGTAGCCAGAAAAGTAGCGTTCGGAGTTTCCGGTACCTTCTTTTCTGCCTCCCTCATCCATTCACCGAAAAGAACAAGGGGATCAGATGAAACTTCTTTCTCATCAAGGCCATCTGATATGTATTCAGTTCTTATACCGGAAATACTGTTTTGTATGGATCTTTTCATCAGGCTGTTGTATGATATTGATATTTGCCTGTAACAGTTCTTGTAGATGAATGTTCAGCAAACCGGGCAGTTTTATTCTGCTTTAAACCTTTCACCTTAAATTTCCTGTCCGGCGAGTGAAAAGCCTATTCCTTCAGACTAATAAGTTTTAAATCCCGGATCGCCCCTGTGGTTTTCCAGGTTGTGATCCCGAAAGGAACGGATGACTCGACCTCCAGCCTGAGCGACAGGCTTGAATTGCCTATTGTGAAATCCACAATCTTGTCTTCCTGGACCCATGCCTCAACTTTTTCATCAGTCACCCTCAAACGTACAGGCCACCATTTATCATTTCCAAAATGGAACATTTTGCTTGTATGATTGTTTGCTGCATCATATCCGTCGATGCAGCTGAGTCCGCACAGGGATCCTCCCCATCCGCCAAGGACAAGGGTTAAGAATGAATCTTTCACCGGGAATGTTATTCCGCAAAAGAAATCACTTCCTTCAAGGCGGTTCGCATCCAGAGTAACCTCGTAGTTTGTTGCTGGAAAATCATCAGTCCACCTTATCCCGGAAATAAACTCTCCTTTCCCGATTATTAAGCAGCTATCAGCTACCGAAACAGGGCCGTGTCCCTCATAATCGATAACCTGCCATTTGGCAAGCGATACCCCGTCAAAAAGGACTTTCTCATCCTGGATACTTATGCTTTGTAACACTAATAGAAAAGCACATGTCAGAAGGAAGAATTTCATCAGATAATGATTTTTGAACAATAATAATGCTCAAAGATACCATAAGATACCTGGATAAACTTCCGGTGGCATTAATAAGTCTTTAAAACAACAGACAAATCTGAATTTTAATTACTGCTGTATGATAAACCGTATCCAAAAGAGAAGGCCGGATTCTCAGAATCGAAAGGAACATCCTCAAGCTGCTTTCTGACTGCATCCATCGATGATGGTATTTCGAAGGTCAGTTTCCCGACAGGATTAAATTTTCCGAAAACAACATCAAGAAGGGCATTGTCGAGCGCATCGAATATCATGATTGAACCTTTCACCACATTTCTGAGGTCCGATGGCAGAACACAGCTTGAACCGGCTGGATTAAAAGCTACCACCACAGGCTTTCCTGTTCTGGCAAGTGTTTTTATTTTGTCCCATTTGGCTGCCGGGAAATCTATATTGACCTCCCTCGCGGCAAAGGGATTCATTGCTGCTGCAGCCTGTCCGGGATTCATCTGCGGTCTGCGGGCATTACCCTGGCCGGGTCTGTTACCCGCACCCGGCATCCCTCCTCCAAAACCCTGAAAACTCCTTTCCTCTTCGGTGGTAGTCCGTACAAGAATAAGGTCAGCATCTCTGGGATTTTCAACCAATGTGGCATATCCGGATGCAATTTCCTTATCGATGCCATCGACATAGATTCTGGTGTTTTCTGCTGCAGGAAGTACTCCTTCATTTACCAGCAGGACTATTGATTTGAGCTGAGCCTCATAGCCCAGTTTCTGGTTCTTTTCACTCTGAACTATTGTTGTGGCAGCCTCGGGATCCACATAAGGGTTTTCGAACAATCCAAGTTTGAAATGCCACTGAAGTATTCTTCCTGCTGCCTCGTTTACCCTTTCCTCCGTTACTTTTCCTTCCTGAACCAGTTCAAGAACCAGCTGGTTGTTCGTCTCACTTCCCATCTGGTCTACACCGGCATTGATTATCATTTCCATATTGTCCTTCAGGGTTGTTTTACCCTGCAGACTCGGTTTCAGAGGTCCCCTGCTCACAACTCCCCAGTCGGTGCATATCGCGCCTTTAAATCCAAGCTGACGGTACAGTATTTCAGTTGACACGTGATAGGAGTAGTTGACATTAAGTGAATCATAGTAAGTTCCGCTGTAATATCCCATTGCTGCGAGGGCTCCTTTTTCTATACCCTTCTTCCAGGGGATCATGTGGTAGTCAAAGTTATTCCCCGGATACGTAAGCCATTGTCCTGTACCGTCTTCATGAGGTCCGGCCCCCGGCCAGTGCTTAAGATGGACAAGGATTTTATCCGGACCAACATTTTCTCCCTGGGCACCGTCCATAAAGGCGGCAAGCATCTCAGTGGTAAGATCTGCGTCTTCCGAGAAACAACCCATGTTCCGGCTCCATCTGGGTTCTGTCATTACATCGATCTGTGGACCGAGGATCATGTGAAGCCCGACTGCCCTGTATTCTTCAGCCACCACTTCACCGAATTTTTTCATTATGGCTGTGTCGCGAGCAGAGGTTATCCCAACCTGACCTTCCTTGCTTGGCCACTGCGAAAAATACTGTGTACCGCTGACATGTGCCCCAAGGGTTGCTCCATGCCTGGGATCGGTTGAGAACATTATGGGTATTCCAAGTCTGGTTGCTTCAGCAATCTCCTGCATTTTGTTTGACCACGTTGCGAATTCCCTTACCGGTGCAACGCCATTGTTGAGGATATTCCTGAAATGTTTTTCTTCAATGAACGACTTTGCAGTTGCAGTTCTCCTCATCTGGCCCATGGCCATTCCTCCTCCTGCAGGTCCCTGGCCGCCTGGGCCTATCGGTCCGGCATAGGTTTCACTGGCGGCATTGGCCATTGCGGCTTTTTCTTCCTCAGTAAAATCATATTTTACAACGCCATCAGCCGGAACTGCAATATTTGGATGGAACATCAGCCCTACCTTTTCCTCAAGTGTCATCTGGCTCAAAAGGTCGGCTATCCTTGCTGAATCGGGAAGACGCCAGTCTTCATACGGGTCAAGTTCCCCGTTTTTGTTGAGGTCCCTGAACTGAAGGCCTTTTTTCTCTATAATATTTACGGATCTTGAGCCCAGAACAGGCTGAGGCTTACTGGAGCTCTTGTCAGAACAGGCTGTAGATATGCATAGAAGCATTGTAGCTGCAAGCAGCGGCAAAAAGGTTCGAGGTGTTTTCATAGCTTGAAAAATCAGGTTTTAATAAAGAATTGACAATAAACCGGGGTGAAATATTCCCTGGGATAAAAAAATCCTTTAATATCTTGTCATTGAATGGCTTTTAAAATTTTAAATAAACGGTTCCCAATCTGATAAAAATCAAAATGATTAATTCTGCTCGAGATTGCCCTAAAGGGGCTGAATATTCCCACATAAACATGAAAAAGTATCTTGGACATAAAGCTAATAGTCTCCCTTACGTTTATGAAATAGTTTTTACCTCAAAAGGAAAAATGGCCGGATTATCACAAAATCGTTATTTTTTAACATTCAACAGGCCATTGATTTGTCAGGCCGGGCTTACTCCGGTGTATGCGGCAGACGGCTATAGTTAAGCCGGGATAAAGTTTTCGTATATGACCTGAGCTGATTTTACTGTCTTGTTCGTGATCAGGATGGCTTTTCCCTTTTTGAAGCCATTAAGTGACCGGAATGCACAGTTTGCATTTACATTTGTCGAAGAAACAGATAAAAACGATCAGGATGCAGATAACAATCATACCCTTCAATGTCATCGATCGTACTGAGCTGCAGGAAGTAAAGGTCGATCAGATGCCCGCCAACGGGGATCAGCTGGTAATAGACTCCCGGGTTTATTTTGTATGTGATTCAGATGACCTGAAAAGAGATGATAATAAAACAATCAGAGTAATACCCGGCGTTATCAGGTATCACTCCGATGCAAAAATCCCCGGAAGCTATCTGGAGTCACTATCAGCTGCCATAAGCAGGATGCAATAATTAATTACTTTTTTGAAATGATGACTAACCGTCATTGTAACTGACGGCCACAACCTTCACTCAAGATCTTAAATTATGAAAGTGTTTAATATTCAACTCTTTCAGAGTTGTTAGACCTTAGTGGTCGTTTGACCTCCGGTGTCACCGGAGGTTATTCACATTTTGCTCTTTCAGAGTAAGTTGTTGTACATTTGTCTGAGCCAGGGCTCTTTCAGAGCAGTTTATCGTCCAGAGATTATTTATCAAGTGCTCTTTCAGAGCAGTTTGATGCACCATTGGTTAAATCATGGCTCTTTCAGAGCAGCTTGTTGAACCATTGGTTAGTCCATGGCTCTTTCAGGGCAGGCCGTCGTACTAAGGATTATTAACATATTGCTCTTTCAGAGCAGCTTGTTGCACCATTGGTTAAATCATGGTTCTTTCAGAGCAGCTTGTTGCACCATTGGTTAGTCCATGGCTCTTTCAGAGCAGGCTGTCGTACTAAGGGTTATTCACATAGTGTTTTTCAGAGCAGTTTGCTGCACCATTGGTTAAACCACGGCTCTTTCAGGGCAGGCTGTCGCACTAAGGATATTCACATAGTGTGTTTTCAGAGCAGCTTGCTGGTGGCACATTCACCGAAAACCGCGACAGCGGTATATTATAATAAACCTTGATGCTGAAAAAACCGCGACAGCGGTTTAATATGAATAACCGCCGGTGAAACCGGCGGCCACAGCCCCCCCCTCATCTAAAACCCTGAAAGGGTTTAATATTTTACTCTAACAGATCTGGTTGTACTTCTGATATGAGCCGGACAATTAATATCTCTGCTTTTCTGCCCTACTCCTGATTACTGCTTTGAGAGAATGCGCCTAAACCGATGATCATTGTATGTTGCACAAATATACATTGACATCTAATTAAATCCATGTTTCCATCCGGGGATCTGCAAAGAAACCGGCATGCATTTTGACGAACAAATTTTGTGCTTTATTGTTTTTTTTACATATTGCCCACGTTGATAATCACTTTAAATAAGATTTGCTGATGAAAAACAGAAAATTCTCCTTGTTTACATACATTACTTTTGTTGTCCTGCTTTCAAATTCTCCTGCAGAATTAAAAGGCCAGGACTGGCCGCAATGGCGCGGCCCTGACCGTGATGGTGTCTCGAAAGAGACAGGACTAAATCTTGACTGGACGGCTAAAAAGCCTCAGCTGCTATGGACCTTCAGGGATGCAGGTGCCGGATATTCGGCTCCTGTGGTCGTCGGTACAACTCTCTACAATCAGGGTGCTGCAGGCGGAAAGGATTTCGCCTTTGCCCTTGACACCAGAACCGGTAAACTGAAATGGAAGCAGGATCTCGGACCAATGTTTAACATGGATCGTGGCAGCGGCCCCAGAGGTTCTGTAACTGTTGACGGAGACAAGCTATATCTTATCCGCGGGGGAGGCCAGATCCACTGCCTCTCTGCCACCGACGGCAAGATGTTGTGGCAGAAAGATTTCAGAAAGGACCTGGGGGGCAACATCATGTCAGGTACCGACTGGGGATTCAGCGAGTCACCTCTTGTTGACGGCAACCTTGTGATCTGCACTCCGGGAGGAAGCCAGGGTACTATTGCTGCACTCGATAAAAATACAGGAAGGGTAGTATGGCGCTCCAAAGGATTGACAGACCTTGGGGGATATTCATCACCTATCGTTGCTGTTATTGACGGGGTGAGACAGTATATTCAGCTTACCCGGCAGGGTGTTGCCGGAGTGGCAGCAAATGACGGGAAGGTCCTCTGGACCGCTAATGTTGCCGGCAATAATACTGCTGCAATTCCCACACCGGTATGCCGTGGTAATATTGTTTACGTCACTTCCGGATACAATGCTGGCTGTGCCGCCCTTCGAATAACAAAAAAGGGTGAGACATTCAACGTGGAAAATCTCTATGTAAACAAGAACATGATCAACCACCATGGAGGTGTCGTTCTTGTCGGTGACCATGTCTACGGATATTCCGATGGCCCGGGATGGACCTGTCAGAACCTCATGACCGGCGAGGCTGTCTGGCGGCACAGGGTAACCGAACCCGGCAAGGGAGCAGTCCTGAGTGCGGGAGGCCGTCTTCTCTGCCTCGATGAGAGAACAGGATCACTGACTGTTGCACTTGCCTCACCCGACGGCTGGAAGGAATCCGGAAGGCTTGAGTTTCCTGAAAGGACAAAAGTTCCTTCTCAGGACAAAAGAGTCTGGACCCACCCTGTTATTGCCGATGGCAAGCTTTTCCTCAGGGACCATGATCTGGTGTTCTGTTTTGGACTGAAGTAACGTGATAAAGATCAAAGGGGTATACAGTAATCGGTATTCGGTCTGTCAGAATACCGAATACTGATTACTGAATACACTTTATAAGCAATGCCGTCCCGAAATGAGCCAAGAATCTTGTGCAGCTAACCAGGCTGGATCAGTTGACCGTATACAGAGTCAGTGATTCAACGTCCTTAATGAAAATCCTGTTGCCAGATACAATCGGGTGAGCGTAAATCCCTGTTTCTGCGAGCTTAAGCTGTGCCACTTTGTTGAACTTCTGGCCGTCGGGACGCATAACAACAAAATGTGAATTGCTTGTCAGGGCTATCAGGACCTCGCCTGCATCAACTATCGATCCGAAATTCTGAAGCGCCGTTTCATCGGTCCAGGCGGTCTGTCCGGTGGAAGCGTTGATGCAAAACAGTCTGCTCTGAGCCGAGATTCCGTAGAGAAATCCATCCTTCAGAACCGGGGTGTTGTAGACTGTTGTGAATTCCGGATTGGTCCAGAGCTTGCTGACAGAATAACTGTTCCCTGCCTTCTTTATTTCCGCGGCGTTGACACCGTTGTTAAGGCCTGTATAATAGATCCTGTTCCCTTCCACAACCGGAGAAGCTGCATTATTAACCCTTCCGGTTCCGACTGGGGTTTCAAGTTCCCAGACCTGTTTGCCGTCGGCCGCATTGAGGCTTGTAAGTTTTGTCTGTCCCTGAAAAACCACCTGCTTTGTGCCATCGATCGTCATCAGGACGGGAGAACCATAAGGAGGTGCTTCAACATCGGCTTTCCACTTAATGGAACCTGATGCAAGATCAAAGGCAACGAAAGATCCGCTTTTCGGACCTCCCAGGTGGGCATAGCATACTCCTGAACTTATCAGTGGAGACATTCCGGTGAAAAACTGAGGGACCTGGCCCTTGAAGTCTTCATTTCTCCACAGCAATTTACCCGTGCCGGCATCAAAGCAGGCAATGTCGCCCGCAACTCCCACTGCAACTGTCTTGCCTTCGGCAACGGCAACTGAGCTCCGGGGTCCCGGATGCGATGATGCCGGTCCTGCGACTACAGGGGCCGGATAACCTGGTGACTGCCATATCTGCTTACCGGTCGCCACATCGATGCACGACAGAACTTCATTTTCACCAACCTTTGAGTAAACATAGATCCTGTCCTTCACCAGAGCCGGAGTTGCATCTCCAAGGCCCACCGTCACCTTCCATTTTTGTGTAAGCTGCTCCGGCCAGGTTTTCGGAGATGTGAATCCGGTCACCTTTCCGTCACGGTTTGTTCCCCTCCATTGCGGCCAGTCCTGCGAGTGACTGGCAAGGGTTGCAAGAAACAAGAAAAAGCTGGTCGCCAATAATCGTCCGGTCAATGTTTTCATACTGCTTAGAGTTTTGGTTTCTGACTGAAATAATAATATAAAGTAACAATATTACTTTAAGGAAGTCAAGACGATTTTAGTTAAAACCGCTATCATGCAAGCGGTTTTAACCATTCCATGCAGGCTATACAAACAGTACGGAGAGCAATACAAAGGTTACCGTTCCGAGAATCGCTATCAAAAGTCCCTTTGGCCTTCTTTTCGTAATGAAGAAAATCATAATGAAACCTGTAAGGGAAACGACGGTCATAACAGCTGCTGTAACATCGATTACTGCTCTCCATTTTAGTCCGCTTACCCGTCCTTTATGCAAATCGTTAAGTTTTGCTATCAAACCTGCTTTTGAAATCATCAGATCATAGGATCCATTCGATCTGTCTATTACGCTGTAAGCGGTATACCCAGGTCCGTTGAAGGAAAGATAACATTCGGTGTCACTGATACTGAATTCTGTCAGGCCTGCCCTTATCCTGTGGTTGTCCCTGAAGTACTTCACTATCTGATTTTTCTTAACAGATAAAGTGTCGGTTCCGCTTATCCATTCCGGATCTATATTGCCTTTTAACTTTTCTGAATTTTGCTCACCATCTGTCAATGAAGGATGATTAAGGGTAAATCCGGTTACCGAAAAAAATAAAAGTGCTGTAAAGCTGAACATTGAAAGGTAAAGATGCAGCCAGCGGGTCCAGTGGTTAATTGATTTCCTGTCCATAAATTCAAAGTGAAGCGTTGTTTCTGTTCACCTTTGAATAATCGAGGGCTGCAGAGGTGACCTCAACACCACCTGTTATGTCAAGACGTTTAGCTTTGTTGTTGAGTTCAATCTCCTTGCTCATAAGCTGATAAGTCCCACGTTCACGCGATGCTTCAATGTGAACTGTGTATTTTCCGGGCTTCACCGTTCTGTTATTGTCATCGGTTAAATCCCAGTACAAACTATATTTTCCTGCAGAACGGGTGGCACTTGTTACCGACTGCATAAAATCAAACTGCTGAGACTTCTCATAATGCTTTGCATACCATCTTCTCAGATCCGGGAGCCAACGGTAATTATTGAACCAGAGTGCAAGTGTCCGTACCGGTACAGAATTTTCATCCTCAACCCAGACAGCAACATATGGCCGAAGAGACCTTCCTTCGAAACGGGCCAGTTCAATTTCAATCTTCAGCTCAAAATCCGTCAACTTTTCCGAAGGTGACGATTCTTTTTCATCATTGACAGCAAGCTCATCCCAACCATCACTTTTGAAATGCCGGCCATCTTCTGTAATTATAAGAAAGTCTATACCTTCTGTTTGTTTTGCAAGAATCCAGCTTTCTTCGGGCGACAGAATATTGAATGCCGTTGCCATTGCTCCGGCTTCGACAGGGTCATCAGATACAACCGTTGCACTTATTACCTCTTTAGCAGGTATCGCCGTACGGGCATCGAGGATATGTGAATACCACTCCCCTCCCACATTGAATCCTCTTCTGTAATTGCCGCTTGTTGCCACTGCTTTGTCCGAAATCTTAATGGCAGAAACCGGATGGTAGTTATCAGATGGATGATCAGGATCGGCTATGCCTATTTTCTCCTTCATATCACCTCTTACCACCATATCGCCTCCGATATTGACCAGAGATGAAGAAACACCGGGAATTTCCATTATTCTATCAGATACCCTGCCAATAATATAACCCTTTACAAAAGTATTGAATATAAGAGGATCGGTCGTCAGATGCCGTGCGGTCATATTATCTTCATCGAGAATCCAGTGTCTTTTATTTAATACTTCAACTGCTTGTGCTAATTCAGCTTCTGTCGGGAAAGTGTCCGTTTCATCGGCTTTTTTCCAGATGGCTGTGGCGGCACCCACTGCCGGATTAAGAGCTCCACCTGTGCAAACCTGCCAGTCTTCAAACATAGTCATAACCTCAAACAGCTCAGGGGAAACGGGCACTTCTGCTTCAAGTGTCTTCTGCCACCTGCTGAATTCACTTTGTGGATCACAGGTGTTCAGAATATCCGAAAGCCTCCCTATCTCATTCAATGCAGCTTCACCTGCTTCAGATGCTATATATTCAGATCGTGCTGTCAATTTAAGATCAAAAGATGTTCCAAGGATATTCTCATAACTGAACTGAAATAACTGCAGGGGTGACGGATTGTCGGCTGATGTACCCAGAATAAGTAACACTGCCAGAATTGATGTATAAAGTATTCTCATCTTTTTTTGATTTCAAAAGTATTATTTTGCCGGGCTCACTTCATGAAAAGCAATTGAAGTGTCAAAAATCCGGAATGAAACTGTTTCCCTGACATCTGAACTGTATTTTTTATTCCAGACGCCAGACAAATATCTCCTTATGATGAAGGAGACACTATGTCGATTCAAAACCTGAAAAAAGAGATTCAGATCGCTGTTAGGCTGTTTGACCTATATTATCCCGGAAGCGAATAATCAATTCGTATCTTTGCATCGTTAAATGTTTTACTTAAAATTAATCAGGCGATTTCAGGTCATTCCGGCTAAGCATATGCAAACAAAATCATTCCGGCAATACTTTATTATTGTTGTCCTTGTTTCACTGGCAATAGCATTGACAATCCGCTTTCCAATGATAATGGAAATGCTTTTTGACGACGGGGGAAGAGGTGGCGCTGGAAGCCGGCACCACAGGGACCTGACACCTGATTTTACCAGGTTCTTCATTGAAACTTCAATTACTTTCCTGGTTGCCCTTGTAATGTTCATAATGAATTATTTCATCCTGAGGCCGACTGATAAACACTATCCCCTTACAGCAATAAGAATCGGGCTGGCAATCGTTCTTACAATTCTTCTGGTCTATGTTCTCAATCACAGTCTGTATTCAATATCAAGTATTTTCGATACCCGTCCACCAGGCAGGGGGAGAAGAAATGAATTTGACTTCATGAACTTTTATGTTTCAGCCCTGGTTGTCGGATGCGTTCTTATCATAAGGCTTGTTTTTCAGAAGCAGGGGATCAAACTGGAATACGAGGAACTGAAGCGCGAGGCTCTTCAGCGGCAATATGAGTCATTGAAAAACCAGCTTAGCCCTCATTTCCTTTTCAATTCGCTGACCGCTTTGAAAGTCCTGATCCAGGATACTCCGGATAAAGCACAGAACTATGTAAATTCCTTGTCAAAAGCCCTTCGCTATACTCTGCAGAGCAATGAAAAACAACTTGTTACACTGAAGGAGGAAATGGAATTCATGAACTCATACATCTATCTGATCAGGATGAGGTTTGATACTAACCTTGCAGTGAACCATGAAATTGATGAAAGCCTTCTGTTATACTTGCTCCCACCACTGACAATTCAGACACTTGTCGAAAATGCGATCAAGCACAACGAGATAAGCAAGCGAAGACCTCTCAGGATTGATATTGTTACAACAATTAATGAAAGTCTTTTTGTCAGGAACAACATTCAAAAGAAATACACCGAAGAAAGCGGAACCGGGCTGGGACTTTCAAATCTCTCAAAACAGTTCGAAATCCTTATCGGTAAAGAAATAATCATTTCAAAAACCGATGAGTCCTTCACTGTAGAAATACCACTTATCAAACAGTAAAGATGAAAGTTCTGATCATTGAAGATGAGATCCTGGCCTCGCGTCACCTGAAACAGCTACTTTCTGAGGCCGGGAATATGGATGTGGTTGACACGCTTGAGTCGATTGCCGAAACCATCGAATGGTTTGGCAGGAATGCACAGCCTGATATAGTATTCATGGATATACACCTTGCCGATGGCATTGCATTTGAGATTTTTAATCATATAACCATAAGCTGTCCGATAATTTTTACCACTGCCTACGATGAGTACGCTCTAAGGGCATTTAAGGTCAACAGTGTGGATTATCTTCTTAAACCTGTCGAAGCATCAGAAATCCAGGCAGCTCTGAAAAAACTGAAGGCTCTTTCAGATAGTGGGTCGATGCAGACTACCCTGACCGGACTCATGGATTTTTTCAGAAGGGAGCAAAAATACAGGACGCACTTCCTGATACCTGCCAAAGGCGACAAGCTTATACCGGTAAGGGTCAGTGACCTTGCTTGTTTTTTCATTGACACGGGGATAGTGAAGACCTTAACCTTCGACAACCACAGCTACAGGATTGACAGCACTTTGGATGAGATATGCGAAATGCTTGATCCGGCTCACTTCTTCAGGGCCAACAGGCAATTCATTATTTCAAGGGAGGCAGTAAAGGATGTCGATCTGTGGTTCAGCGGCAGGCTTTCGCTTAACCTGAAAGTCGAAACACCCGAAAAAGTTGTACTCAGCAAAGCCAGGGTCCCGGAATTCAAAAGCTGGTTTTCTGGTAAGCAGGGACGGGATGCATGAAGAAGAGAAAGGGAGAGAGGGAGAAAGGGAGAAAAGGAGAAGGGAGGTAGCGACTGCATGACTGCATGACTGCAAGACTGCAAGACTGCATGACTGCAACATGGAACCAGCAACCAGTTGGCAGATGGCAGTTGGCAGTTGGCAGTACAAGCAATCACAAGGCAGTCAGCAGTCGGTATCAGGCAGCTTAAGTATATTATGCATATTTATGAAATTCAAACTGCCCGGAAGCCACTTCAGACTTGTTTTTGAACGTTTCGATTTGTTTCGGGGCAGGGAAAAAATTAAAGTTCCAATATTTACAGAATAAATACAAAATTTTAATTTACCAGATATATGAAGAGAACTCTGACACTGTTTCCAATACTCCTTCTGGTTTTGTGCAACAGTTTGAAAGCACAGGATGCCGTACCGGTTACACGATTGAGCGACCATGTGACGTTTGACGGCATTCCCGATGAGCCACTCTGGGATAAACTCAGCAAATTTGAACTGACTATGCACAGGCCGACTTTTGGATTGCAGCCCTCAGAAATCAGTGACATCAGGATCGGCTATGACGATGAATTCCTCTGGATAGGAGCAAAGTTATACATGAGGGACGCTTCAAGGATATTCTCGCCAACCAGGAAAAGGGATGAAGAGCTGGAGGAATATGATGGTTTAGGAATTTTACTCGACACCTATAAAGATAATGAAACCGCTCTGGCATTCTATACAAATCCTTATGGACTCAGGACTGATTATACAATTTCTGGTGATGCTCAGATGGCAGGGGGACCGGGACCTGGTTCAGCCATGAACCTTAGCTGGAATACGTTCTGGGATGTCAAGACCACGGTTGATGACAAGGGATGGTATGTTGAAATGAGGATTCCCTTCTCAAGCCTGAAGTTCAAACCTGCAGGTGATGCTGTCACAATGGGCCTGATTATCGTCAGGACCATTAGTGCCAACAATGAAACTGACACCTATCCTGCCATTGATCCGAAATACGGATTCATGTCGACCAACAAGCCTTCACTGGCAGCCGGAATAACTTTCACGGGACTGCGGCCCACAAAACCTGTTTACATTTCACCTTATCTGATCGGTGGAATGTCTCAGGATTGGATCATGAATGAAAGTGAAACAGAATATGTTAAGAATGACCCTTATCCTGATTATTCGTGGAATGCAGGACTGGATGTAAAGTACAACATCAACAGCAATCTGACCCTCGATCTTACTGCAAACACCGATTTTGCGCAGGTGGAAGCAGATGACCAGCAGGTGAATCTGACCAGATACTCGCTCTTTTTCCCTGAGAAGCGGATGTTCTTCCAGGAAAGGTCCAGTATTTTCGATTTCTCACTTGGGGGTCGGTCCGATAACCTTTTCTACAGCAGGAATATCGGCATTGCCGGGCGAGAGCAGATAAGGCTTCTGGGTGGCGCCAGGCTTACAGGAAGGGTCGGCAAATGGGATGTGGGTCTGATGGACATGCAGACCGCCGAGCATGAGTCAACACCCGGAGAAAATTTCGGAGTGCTCAGGATGAGGAGGCAGGTGATAAACGACAACAGCTATGTTGGGGGAATTTTTACTTCCCGGATCGGAATGAACTGGGAGAACAACCTTGCATATGGACTTGACGGTATCTTCAGGTTGTTCGGAGATGATTACCTGAATGTAAAATGGTCGCAGACATATGATAGCCAGCTTGATAACACTCTGGGGTCACTCGATCCGTCTTTTTTCCTTGCAAACTGGCAAAGACGTTCGGAGAAAGGATTTTCATATGATCTGAAATACATCTATTCCGGGCAGGAATTCAACCCGGGAATCGGGTTTGTCAGGATGGAAGCCGTCCAGGGTTTCAACACTAATCTGAGGTACGGCTGGTTTCCGGGGGAAGCCTCAAAACTGTTCGATTATGCAGTCGGAATGAGGATTGAACGATTCAGCAGGCTTGAAGACGGCGGGCTCGAGTCGATGATTATCGCTCCTGAAGTTGAATTCAGTACAAAGAAAGGCATCAGGGCAGGAGCTTATGCCGAATACCAGGAAGAAGGGGTCTTGTTCCCTTTCAGAATTTCTGATAACATAGAAATCTCCCCCGGATTATATTCATTCTTTGGAGTCAGAACAAGATTCAATACCCCTGAAAACAGGAAAATTTCCATGGGAATTGATTTTGATGCAGGGCAGTTTTATGACGGGACCCGTAAAGGAACAGAGATCGAGGCCAACTTTAACCTTTCATCGAGTTTCAGAATGGAAACAGCCTATGAATTCAACGCTTTGCGATTCCCTGAAAGGTCAGGTGAAAATTCACTCAATATCCATTCGGTAAATGTAAAGGCATTATATATGCTCAGCACCAGACTGTCGGCTTCAGCCCTGGTACAGTATGTCAGTACCGAGGATGAGCTTATAACGAATTTCAGGATCAGGTACAACCCGCGGGAGGGTAATGATTTCTATATAGTTTACAACGATTTCAGGGGAGTCAACCGTCTTAATTCAGTGCCTGCTTTACCATCCTTCTTTGGAAGAACAGTGATGGTGAAGTATACACATACCTTTATCCTGTGATGTCTTTCAAGGGTATAACTATCCCTGAAAATTCCAGAATCCGAAGGGATCATTTTACGAAATCAGCATTCCTCAGAAATTCTGCACTCTTGCTGATTCCTTCGAGCGATTCTTTAAGCTTCATCGCAATCACTTCAGGAGTCTGGGGTTCGAAACCAGGAATGGGAGGAGGAGCATCCTGCTCATTGCCTTCCAGCTGCAGAGAGTCACCCGGCTGACCGGCCGCAGGCTGTGGAGCAAATGGATTGGGGCCTCCTTTCAGCATTATGTCAGTGAACATCTGCATCATACCTTCTGTCATGGCCCTCGATTCAGGGGTCATCTTCTCTTCCATCTCAACAAACCAGTCCTTGTGACCATTACTGTAAAACTGTTTAAAAATCGGCCCGAAATCAATATTGCCGCTCTCCCCTATCACATAATCATCCTTGATATGAAGAACCTTGATACGGTCGGGATATTTTTTCAGGTATTCAACCGGATCCTGTTTTCCAAACATGGTCCAGAATACATCAAGCTCGAAAAACACCTTTTCAGGATCGGTATTCTCAATAAGGAAATCTTCATACTTCCGGTCAGTTCCGGGAACATTGACAAATTCCATGCTATGGTTGTGGTAACCGAATTTAAGGCCTCTCTTACTGGCCTCCTCTCCTATCCTGTTCATCAGTTCACATTCAGCCTTGAGGCCTTCTGCATTGTTTGACCAGAAATTCATCGGGAGAACAACATATTTGCATCCCATTGCCTTATGGTCGTCAAAGATCTTTCCCCAGGCTGCCAGGGTACCTTCAGGATCGTTTACATTTAGTGCTGTACTTGTATGGCTCGAAATAATATCGAGACCATATTTCTCAGCCAGTGCCGCATAATCTGCCGGGCTGTAGCCAGCAACCTTTCCTTCGGACGGGTTGTAGTTGGAGATCTCCATAACCACATATCCGTTGTCAGCAAGCGATTTGAACGATCCTTCAATATCAGATTCAATCCCTTTGACGGAATATGTGGCAATGCCAAGCTGCTTTTTTTGATTACACGAGATCAAAACAGTTGTGAAGAGTAACAGGAAAATAGTGTGTCGGAGGTTTAATGCTTTTTTCATAACAGTAATTTTTCATGACAATCAGTGAAAACCTGTACCAAAGGTAATAATCAAATCCGTTAAATCCTTTTTGTTTTATGGAATATCAGGGTGATAATAATAACCTCACATAATTGTAAGAATTAAGATTAGATGAAGACTGTTCCGGAAGTTTTCTATTCGCGAAAGATTTTTACCGGTAAACGATCCGCAATCGGAAAACAATTTTCCTGGTATCATTTTGTCTTCAGTCGCATCAGTGCCATCATCTTATGAAAGATGTCGGTGTTTTCCTGTATCCCGCTGAAGACATCAGAACCAGGACCAAAGGCAAAGACAGGCACCATGACACCCGTGTGGATCATTCCCGGCTCTGCCCATTTGGGTTTTATCGTTCTGTCTGTTATGCTGCCTTCGGCAATTGACATTCCGGATGCCTCCTGACCGGCTGTAACTATTACGACCGTATTCCTGTCATTCACTGCAAAGTCGTATGCCTTTCCGATGGCATTGTCGAGATCGATTGTTTCGAGTGCGACCAGTTCCCCGTTTTCAAGGTGCGAGGCTCTGTCAGGAAAAGAGTTTTCGACGATCAGTACAAAACCCTTTTTGCTTTTTGAAAGTATGTTTATTGCCGTCCCGACTGCATCGGGAAACATAGTTCCCCGTCCTTCACTCAGGGAAGGATTACTTTCAGGTGAGGTGAATCCGGCCAGTTTTCCTTGCCGGACATTCCGGATTTCGTCGATTGAAAAGACAACATGATATCCTTTTTGCTTAAGTTCATCGACCAGGTTTCTTTTGTCCTTCCTCTCTGTAAAGAATTTCGATCCTCCTCCGATGAACACATCGATCTCATTTTCAACGTAGGCTGCAGCAATATTCTCTGTAAGCATTCTCGATTTTTCATGAGCAACAAAGGGGGCAATGCTTCCTTCCATAAGAGTATTTGCCGTTACGATACCTGTTGCTATTCCTTTCTCCTTTGCATATTCAAGGACTGTTTTGACAGGAAGGGTATCATTGCCGAGTCCCACTGCTCCGTTGTAAGTCTTTACACCTGATGCCATAGCAGTTCCTGCTGAGGCACCGTCGGCGCTGAAATGAGAGGAGGAATAGGTTTTGCTGAATCCTGTAATGCTGAACTTCTCGATATTCATCTGCCCCTTTTTTACAGCGATACCCGAGTACCACTGAGTGACACCCATACCGTCGCCGATGAACAGTATGATGTTCCTTGATTTTTTTCCCTGGGCATCAGCCTGAAGGGATATAAAGGAAAAGCTTGCGACAAAAGCCAGAAGAACCAGGGTGAACTTTCGCATATGACAGGTTTTTAGATTAATGCAAAAGTAAATATTTCTGGGAGATAATGAATACAACAAATCAGAATGCATAGTAGTCGGAAAACTGAGTAAGGTGTGTAACCCCTCCCATTAACCAGTGCAAAAAAAGAAAACCAGTGAGAATGGCAGGAATTCAGGGTAGTCATCACAGCCATTAACTCACCGGTTTGCTATTATAGTACGATACCGTTTAAAGATCAGCGTTTACCGTGTCTTAATATTATAAGCCTTAAGGGCATCGATGTAACGATGGGAACAGATACCATTACGGGAATCATTTTACAACTTTGACACACATCAGCCTTTTCTGATCCCTGATAAGCAGCCTGCCGTTTGAAAGTGCAATCGCAGCCCAGTTCTGGGTTGTTCCTCCGATCCTTGAGGACATCGGATCATTTGCTGATGCTTCTCCTTCTGCAAACACCTCGGCAGATGCAAGAGGCTTGAAACCCTCAGGTGATGGTTCAATGACGTACAACGATCTCCTTCCGTCAGTGGCAAGGATCACACCGTCGACCAGTATCATGCTGCCCTTATCGAAGAGCGGATCTCTCGTGGTTTTCCACATGATCTTTCCATCCATATTCATACAGACAAGGCCATCGCGGCGGCTGTTGGTTGTGAACTGGGCATAGAAATATCCATTATGCATGATTGGCGGTTTGGTATGATCACCAAACTCATTATGCTTGAAAAGCTCTTTTACACCATAGCTGCCATCTGCATTTTTAGTTACTTTCAGCATTACTGTTCCATGTTCGTATCCGCCAACAACAAGCACCCTGTTTTCGCCGGCATCAAATGCGCTTGGTACCGAGATATGGCATAACCAGTCGTTGTATTCCCAAAGGATCTTTCCTGACGACGGCTCCATCCCGACAACCCTGCCAGGTGTCTGGGGCAGACCACGGTTTCCGACAGGATTGGTTGAAGAAACAACTATAGCAATATGATCTTTTCCGTCAATTTTCACAACAGAGGGACTGGCATAGGATTCATTTCCGAGGTATGGTGTTTTCCATACCATTTTACCGGTAAGCTTATCGTATGCAACCACCCCGGCTTCAGGCGCCTGGGCTGAAACAATCACCAGATTACCGTATATAAGAGGATTTTGGGTGATTGCCCAGATAGGAAGTTTTGCTCCACCGAAATCAGTCCAGATGTTCTTGTTCCAGACAGGTTTATGAGTATTGATATCTATGCAATACAGATCGCCGTTGTGGCCGCAGGAATATACATATTTGCCGTCCACTGCAGGAACGCTGCGCGATCCCGGGAACATAACAGAACCGGGAGCATTATAGCTGTATTTCCAAAGTTCCTTGCCGTCGGCCAGGTTAAAACACCTCATAATGTCACCTGTCTTGTCATCTCTGTCAAGAAGATAAACTTTGCCGTCCTTGATTACCGGTCCGCCATAGCCCGGACCAACGTTTACAGTCCAGAGAACTTCAGGACCGCCGGCAGGCCAAGACCGCAGAATACCTTTCTCAGCGGAGGTACTGTTTCTGTTTGGTCCAAGGAACTGAGGCCAGTCCTGCGCCTGAATAATAAATGTGCTGACTAACAGAAGAATCAGCGTTGTATTTAATTTTCTGTTTTTCATGATAACTGGGATTTTATTTATTTGGTAACCTTAACACATTTCAGCTGTTTTTGATCCCGGATTAATAATTTCCCATCGACAAGAGCTATCGGGGCCCAGTTCTGGCCCATTTCAAGCATCTCGGCTGAAGCCAGCGGCTTGAATCCTGAAGGATCAGGCTGTATAAGATACAGGCTTTTATTGCCATCTGTAGCCAGTATCAGACCGTCGGCCAGTATCATGCTGCCTTTATCAAAAAGCGGGTTACGCATCGTTTTCCACATAACCTTTCCATTCATGTCCATACAGGCCAGACCATCGCGTTTGCTGTTTGTAGAGAACTGGGCATAGAAATAACCGTTGTGCAATATTGGAGATTTTGTATGATCGCCGAAATCATTATGTCTGAAAAGTTCTGTTACAGTATAGCTGCCATCTGCCTTTTTCCCGACTTTTATCATTGCCGTTCCCAGTTCATATCCTCCCACTGCAAGAATTCTGTTTTCACCTGCATCAAAAACTGGTCCTGTCTGAATCATATTCTCCCAGTTATTGTATTCCCAGAGGATCTGACCTGTCTGTGGTTTAATGCCGAGTATCTTTCCCTTGGTTACGGGGGCTTCCTTGTGCATAAAGGTATTAGTGGATGAAAATACCATCACGAGATGATCCTCTCCTGAAATCTTCGCAATAGAAGGGCTGGCATAAGTTTCATTGCCGATGGCTTCAGTCTTCCATACGATGGCTCCGGTCAGTTTATTATAGGCAACCAGTCCGGAATTTGGATCCTTTGAGTAAGACACGATAAGCAGGTCACCGTAAACAAGCGGGCATTGGGATATAGCCCAAACAGGAGGTTTGGTTCCGCCGAAATCCTTCATTATGTTTTTGTTCCATAGAGGTTTATGGGTGTTGATGTCGATGCAGTACAGGTCACCGTAAGGGCCGCAGGAATAGATCCTGTTGCCATCGATTGTCGGAACGCTTCTAGACCCCGGATATGAAACTGATCCCGGTGCGTTATAACTGTATTTCCATAATTCCTTTCCGGTATTAAAATCAAAACACCTCATAATATCGCCCGTGTTATCGTCCCTGTCGAGCAGGTATACTTTTCCTGCCTGGATTACAGGGCCGCCGTAACCGGGACCGACATTTGTTGTCCACAGAACAGAAGGGCCTCCATCAGGCCATGAACGAAGCAGGCCCTTCTGGGGTGAAGTGCTGTTCCCGTTTGGTCCAAGGAACCGGGGCCAATCCTGTGCATTGATCTGGGAGCTGCATACTAAGAAAACAACCGCAGTGTAAAGTAGATTAATTCTTCTCATAGTTTTTATTTAATTAATAAAGGTAATTAGATCATGTGATGGTTTGTCATGAAATATATTAAAACGAAAAAACAGCGAATTAAAGCGAATCAATTTCTGCCCATTTTCTCCTGTAAATTTCCTCACCACCTTATTGCTGTGGAGGAGGTGCACTAAGTCTGCTAAATGTCAGTGATCCAAGTTTCCAACTGCCTTCAGGCCTGACATATACTTCCGTAACCATGAAGTGGCTTATAACCTCATTACCGCCAACCTCTGCTGTGAGTGTTATCCTGTTCAGCAGGATCGCAGTGGTTTTATCAACAAAATTCACGATTATTTCATGAACGTCGGCTTTTTTATACCATATACCGCCACTTTTGATAACGTCAATTTCACGGGTTTTGCCCCATGATCCTCCCATGTGTACGAACATGGCTTTTTCATGAAAGAGGTCATTCAACGGCTCCACATTCTTGTCTGCCATCCATTGCCATTTGTCCCTGGAGAGTGTGACTATTTCCTGCTCTTCCTTTGTGAAGGTCTGGGCGGCAGGTTTCTGTGCAAAGGTTAATTGCGAACCCAGGATGATTAAGAACAAGCCTGTAAATAATGCTTTCATAATAGTTTTTTTGTTAATCATTTTTTATCTTCATATAAAACTTCTCTATATTAAACCACTGAGATAAAATTATTAAATACTGATTTACAGGCAGTATTATATTTCAGGAAAAAGAAAAAACAGAGCATAATAACGAATGTTAAGTTATAAGTTGTTTTATTTCAGATTCAGTTTCAAAAAATCAATCACCTTCTTTCTTATTTCATCAGCATCAAACATTGCTCCGAAGTGTGGTGCATCCATTACCATAATAAGTTCATTCGGAACACCTGCCAGTGTAAGCCATGAACTCAGCAGCCGTGACTGATCAGGGGAAACGAGATTATCCTTCTCTCCGTGAATTATTAGGAAAGGAGGATCATCTTTGTCAACATAAGTAACAGGGCTGGCTGTTCTGGCCAGATCGGGACGGTCGAGCGGGGCAGCACCAATCAGCAATGCTTCCGGTGATTTTGCATCTCCGGCTCCGGGAAACATTATTAATTCAGCCGGGCCGTAAAAATCCACAACCGCTCTGAACGAAAACGACCTGGTTGTACCCGGCATAAAAAATGAATCGATATTATTATTCTTCGACAAACCCACCATTGAAGCAAGATGCCCGCCTGCAGAAAAACCCATAACAGCAATACGGTTAACGTCAAAACCATACTTTCCGGCATTGTCATACAAAAATGATATGGCCCGGTTGCAATCAAGCATCTGAGCCGGGAAAACTGTCTGTGTGCTGAAACGGTAGTCAATGGAAGCAAGGGCAAAGCCGTTGTTTATTATTTCAGCAACAGTTTTTTTCATGTATCCCATATCGGCATATTTATCGTTACTAAGCCAGCCGCCTCCGTGAATGAATATTACCAGCGGCAGCTTACCATTTGCATTCGCAGGCAGATAAATATCGAGCAAATGTTTTGACAGGGTATCGTTGTTGTACGGTATGTTACCATGCAATATGGTACCCTGGGGAAAAATATGGATAACCGGATTGGTTTGAGAGAAACCGCAGGTCACAGTAAAAAAGAGAAAGAAATGCTGAATAATGATTTTTTTCATCCGTATAAGCTTTACTTTAAATATCAAGTTTTCTGCTGCCCATCCATTTTACTATCTCAGGATCCCTGTGATCAAAAAAGGCACTGGTCCTGGTATCGAGCGATTTTATGGCAGTCATATCTGCAGGATCAATTTCAAAATCAAAGACATTGAAGTTTTCTTTTATTCTTTCTTTTTTAACTGATTTGGGTATCGATACAACGCCTCTTTGTATCAGCCATCTCAATAGTATACCGGCAACTGTCTTCTTATATTTGCCTGCCAGGGAAACCAGCAAAGGATTATGGAATATATCATTTTTACCTTCGGCAAAAGGTCCCCATGATTCAGGCTGAACCTTATTTTCTACAAGGAATCTCTGAGCTTCAGTCTGCTGATGGAAAGGATTAATTTCAATCTGGTTCACTGCAGGAACAACCTCATGAAAAGCTATAATATCCATTACACGATCGGGATGGAAGTTGCTGACGCCTATTGCTTTAACCTTTCCATCCCTGTATAGTTCTTCCATCGCTCTCCATGAACCGTGAACATCGCCGAAAGGCTGATGAATCAGGTATAGATCCAAATAGTCTGACTGTAGTTTATTTAATGATTTCTCGAATGCCTTTTTTGTGTTTTCATAGCCACTATCCTGAACCCAGAGTTTGCTTGTAATAAATAAGTCTTTCCTTGCCACTCCGCTCTTTCTGATGGCATTTCCAACGGCAGCTTCATTCAGATATGAAGCTGCCGTATCGATTAACCGGTAACCCGTTTCAATAGCCTCAATGACACTTTTTTCACATTCCCCCTGATCCGGTATCTGGAAAACACCAAAGCCTAATATGGGCATCTCTGTTCCGTTATTCAGTATTACCTTTTGCATATCCTGTGTTATCCTATTTAATCCCGCCGTATTCTTCCTCAGTAACAGGTTTCAGCCAGACTGCTCCTCCCTTGTCTGTATTAAGGCTTACGGCAATATGTGAAAATTCACTGTCAGGAGCTGCGCCATGCCAGTGCACAACATTTGGCGGGATTTCCACATTATCGCCTTTTCGTAATAACCGGGCAGGTTCTCCCAGGGCCTGGTAATAGCCTTTCCCCCCGGTTATAAGCAGTAACTGACCACCAGGATGGGAGTGCCAGTTTGTTCTTGCTTTGGGCTCGAAGGTTACATTGCCATAGCTGACATTCATTGCTGAGCTGGTTGCCCCCATCATATTAATCCACACCGTACCGCTAAAGTTTTTGCTGTCTGTTTTTTCACCTTTTTCAAAAACCGCAGCAGGTTGCCCGGTTCCGAGAACTTCGTTTAAAACTGCCTGAGCGGCGCCGGCTTCCTTTTTACCCGGACCAGATCTTATGACATCCACAAATTCATTCAACTGAGCAGGGGTTAAACCAACATTCAGACAAATGGATAAATGACTGCGAAGCATTGGTTCTGCACCTCCGATTGAGCTGATGACTGAAATCGTTACAAGTTCCCGCTCGGCATAGGTAAGGACATCCCGTTCAAATAAATCAGCAAATAAATGTTCTTTCAGAAATACTTCTATAAAAGGAGCGAAAGCAGAATAACCACTTCGCGGACCGGTTTGAGGCACTCCCGTAAGCTTTTCCAGATTCTCCCTGCCCCGCTCATACTTACTGCGTCCGTCATTTATTGGTGAAGCGTCGGGCCCTGTTTCATCATTTATTCCTCTGGCCTTGCGTTCATCAAGTACTTCCATAAAGGTCTGCAATCCCCGGATGCTTCGCGGGAATCCGCAATAGGCATACAGGTGAACGATAACTTCCTTGATTTCGTTGATGGTTAATCCGGCATCCAGCCCTTTATTCAGTGCAGGTTTTAAATCCTCCAGCTCGCCTTTAGCGGTCAATGCAGCAATCGAAATAATACTCTTTTGAGCTTCAGTTAAAGCCTTGCTGGGATTAACTTTGTCTTGCGCAGAAAGACTAAATGAAGACCAGCTGGTTGCCATTATCAATGCAATGAAGATCCTGACAGTTACTTCTTTCATTTTAATAAGTTATTTTCAGCAGATTTAAAGATATTTACCAAAAAACTCATTGAGTTTGTTAAAAGCCTGTTCAACATATTCCGGCACATAATAGGTCTGAATGTGGGTGGCACCCGGAATAAGGAATAATTCCTTCTCCTTTGTTCCGGTGGCATTATTGAAACAGGCATCGGTCATGTAATAGGTATCGGCTTTGCTTCCTGCCATCATCAACAGGGGCTGGTTGATCAGGTTCATGTTGGTTGAGGCGTCAAATGCCATCAGATCGAGCAGACTGCTCATGGTATAGCGAAACGTTGAATTTGGGTGTTTGTGGGTGTTTCCGTAGTAAATATATCCTTCGCGATACAGGTCATACGGAATTTTAGCCAGTTCTTCTTCTTCCGTCGGCATCGGACTATCAGCAGCATAAAGCACTTTGCCCCCTGCGGCTTCCTGTGCCCGGGCATCGGAAGCCTGTTTTAACCTTTCCTGGATGGTGGCCAGTCCGGAATTCATAAATCCGTTTCGCCTGACCACGCCTGAATTAAACATGCTGAGTGTAGCCACGGCTTTAAACCGCTTGTCGGTCTGGGCAGCTGCCAGTGAATAACCGCCGCCGCCGCAAATACCCAGCAAACCAAGACGGTCAGCATTTACGCCGGCATATTGAGTGATATAATCGGCCATCCCGCGAATATCCTCAATTCGAAAGGCGGGCTTATCAACATTGCGCGGCATTCCGCCGCTTGCTCCCTGGTACGAAGCATCTGCTGCAATGGTGATATAACCTGATCCGGCCAGAAGCTGTGCATATAAACCTGCTACCTGCTCCTTAACCCCGCCATTGGGATGGGCAACCACCACCGCCGGATATGCTTTCGAAGGATCGTAATTGGCAGGTGTGTAAATATTTGCAGCTATATCAATTCCATTCAGCTTATAGGTTACCGGATGGATATTCACCCTGCCGGGCACATTTTCTGTAACGGCATCCCTGTAAACCAGTCCAAAAGGATTGGCGGGCCTTGTTTGAGCCGAAGTAATGAAGCTAATCGCGGTAGACATAACCATCAAAAAACAGATTTTAAATTTTAATTTCATTTTTATTTCCCTCCCTGATATTTTTAATTTTTCAGATTGTTCTTTTTATATTATTGATCAATATATTTTTCCCAGAATTGAACGGCCAGATCCAGCCATCCTTCTGCATCCGTCCCAGTTCCCAGTCCGAATCCATGCCCTGCGGTTTCATACCTGCGGTATTCAACGTCCACTCCTGCATTTCTTAAATTCTCAACACGTGTTTCCACCGTTCTGACATTCGCTATTCCGTCGTTGGCGGCAACGGTGATGAAAGCCGGAGAAAAATCCTTCGACCATGTCGATTGTCCGGTATAGGCAATGACAACCGAAGCCGGTCTGGGAATATTTTCACCTCCGTAAGCCGCAACACCGCTTAATGCTATATTTCCTGCCATCCTTGCCCCGGCCGATCCTCCCCATGCTGAATAAGAGTTTGTCCCCACACTGAGGGTTTCAGCATTCCGGCTTACATAAGATATTGCTGCAGCAAGGTCTTCTGTAGCCAGGCGTTCGCTTCCGATCCTATACCGGATCACAAAGGCATTGAACCCCAGTTCACTTATTCGTTGTGCGAGGGGAAATCCTTCATGAAGGGAACCTACATAAGAAAAGCCTCCTCCCGGACAAACTATGGCAAAAGGCGCCCCTGGCTTGCCGCGGAAGAAAAACAGACCAGTATTACTCTTTCCCGGGTCCTGCTTCATCTGTTCATCATTATAGAAATTGTAGAATACAGTTCTGCCGGCATTTACTTCATCAATCATGAAGTTAAGGGCACTAACAACGTCATCCGGTACCACATGGCCGTGATAAGGCATGAGAGTGCCGATATCGGTCAGCCTGGTATTAAAGTATCCTGAATTGTCATCACGGGGGAGCAACAACTCACCAAATCCTTTGAATGCAGGGTGATTAACAATGTCGCGGACAAAATTTCCGGTTGTTAAATGGTCATTCATTCCCCCGGATACTTCATTCTGAGATATATTGCTGTCAGTATTGTCTTTTCCTGACCTGTCATCCGTTGTGCAACTTATAAGAATCAAAGTTACAACCGGCAATAACAGGTTACAACAAAGAAACTGACCGGGACATTTTGAAGTTTTCATAGTTAAAAAATCAGCATTCCCTTTTAATTCAAGGTGCCTCTATATAATTCCTGCCAAATGACCAACTCAGACCAACATGCCAGAGCAGATCGTATTCCGAAGGAATATCTGATTCCAGCGGTTTATTTACAAGCGCCGATAATGAAACCGGGAAATTTTTGTTGCTGACAGAAAATCTGGCGTTTTAAAAAACTCCATCTTTATCATCCATATTCAGATAGTATACTTCAGGAGTGATCCTTGCCGTGGTATTTTTAGCAACAGGAATATTTGAAATTCCCGGACGTATCGAAACCATATAGGTGTTCCGTGTTATGAATTTTTCTACACCATAGGTATAAAACAGAAAGACCCCAACGCCTAAATATTTGTTGACCTGATAATTAGGTTCCAATCCTCCTGCGAGATATCTGGTGGTCCTTATGATTTCCTGTGAAGTACCTTCAGATGTATAAAATGTCAATTCCTTGTATGAAAGGGAATAGTTTGCAGAGGAAACCAACCTGAATCTGTCACTGATCTGAGCGACGTATTTCCCCCAGAAAACCATTGCCCATGGTTTGCCATCAAGAGCAAACCGAAATTGTGGTTCGAAAGTCAGTTTTCTCCCGACTTTCATATCAAAGACAGCTGCAGGTTTCCCTAATGTCAGGTTTGGGATTGTTGAGATACCTTTGCTTTGAATTGTTACAGCGCCGCCAAAATGATTTAATCTGGCAACTGTGCCGTAATTTTCCTGGGCTGTGACAATATGAGATAAACCAAGTGACAGGATCAGGATAAAAACTTTAATGCAGACATTATGTAATCTATTGTACGACATTATCTTTTTTGTTATTGTATCTATTTACCAGGGGATTTTTTATTTCTGCATGGCACAGGTTAAATTCCGTTTGGTTGTATCTTATCCCCTGCATTCACTGCCTTTTCAATCACGTCGAGTCTTGCCTTCCTTGGATCTGGTTTTGCAACCGCTTTGCCATCGGGCTGCACATCGAGTATCTGGTTTGTTTTCGGATTGAACAGCGGCCACTGCGGAAGGCCCTCACCATTCGGGTTGCCGGTTTTGGCAAAATTCACCCAGTAACCATTCATAATCCTTGCCACCTCTTTGTCTGAGGGATCTGCAGTTCCTCCTTCCGGTACTCTGAGATTATCGAATACAAAAGAAATATCTGTTCCGTGACCCGGACCAAAACGCATTCTTTCTTTCATTGCAGCGGGTACATAAGAGAAAAGAAAAATGTAAGCCGGATCGCCTTTTGCAGCTACCGATTGAGCTGCAAAGCGGGCAGGTTCACCCCAGACCTTGTCTGTGTTGAATCTTGTCTGAACCTCTGCAAAATCCTTTGTGCCATCAGGGTCATAGGCCGCTCTTGCCTCTTCTTTCAGTTCGCCGAACATTGAAAACAGTTCTTCCTTGGTACTGCTTGCATTCACAAAGGCTCCGCCTATTTCAGCGCTATTACACCCGATCATAAGGGGGACTCTTGCATGTCTGCCTGCATTATATGCAGCCGTGGAATTTTCAACTACAAGTTTCCCGTCCAGAATTGGTCCAGAGTAAATACGGGGTCCACCCTGGCCGTCATTTTCCTGACCGCCATCAACAATTTCTTCAACTTTCATTGCACGCAGTTTAGCAAGAGCAGCTGCATCTGTTCCTTCAATCCCATGTTTACGGGCAAAATTAATTCCTGTCGTTTCTGCTGAAACAGGGTAGTATTGCGATGCATTTTCCTTGCTGATCGGTCTGCCTGTCAGAACACCATCCCTTCCACCGCTGGAATGACCGATTGCCTTTTGGAACAGTCCGCGGGCTGATGGTATTGTCATGAGGGAATGTATTGAAACGCCTCCTGCTGAGAAACCGAAAATTGTTACATTTTTGGGATCGCCTCCGAATGCCGTGATGTTCTGCTGTACCCACTTCAAAGCAGCAATCTGATCCATGAATGCATAGCTGCCCTTTGGTTCCTCAGGATGTTCGGCTGACAATGCCGGAAAGGCAAAATGACCCAGGCGGCCAAGACGGTAATTAATACTTACAAGGATGACCCCTTTGCTGGCGAAGCCATTACCGGAAGTATTGCCCGATCCTCCGACAAATGCCCCGCCGTGAATCCAGACCATAACAGGTAGTTTTGCTCCCTGTCTGGCTCCTGAAGGCTTCCAGACATTTAGATAAAGGCAATCTTCAGAGGAACCTTCCGCAATTGTTCCCGGAGCCGCACCCCAGCCTCCCTGGGCACAAGTAGGGCCAAACTCTTTTGCATCGCGCACTCCTTCCCATGGAGTAACTGGCTGGGGAGGTCTCCAGCGAAATTCACCCACAGGAGGGGCGGCAAACGGAATCCCTTTGAAGACGTCCACATCGCCTTCCTTGACACCGCGCACCATCCCTGAGGCGGTTTGGATAACAGGCTCATCCGGGGTGGAATTGACCGCTGGTTTCTGAGCGCTGCATGAGCTGAACACGAGGATCGCTAAACTGATTATTGCTGTTCTCATCATGATAATTATTTAAATATTAATAAATTACAAATTTCGGAGATTTGATTTTCTAATTAATCCAGTCCTTTTTCCTTAAGCCATTCCGACATTAAGTCGGCTATTTCAATATTGTTCAGATCGGAAAACGGGAAGTGGGTATTGCCTTTAATTCCGATTTCTGGCAGATGAACCACTGTAACATCACCGCCATGGCGGTTTACTGCATCCCTCCACAATCTTGCCATTTCAAGCCGGGCCCGCCAGCCATCCTGGCCCGGATTATCCATGGGTGACTCGGGAATAAAATCACCATAGTAAATAATGATTGGTATTTCCGTAAGCTTCAAAAAGTCAGATAATGGCACTCCGGTTGCGGGGAGAATTCCTCCTGCCATCGGGATAGGTTCGGGTACTTCTCCCTCGGGAAACACAAAGCCGCTTCCCGGTTCGTAGGAAACGATGGCTTTTATATTCTGATTCTTTATTGCTGTAAGCCAGCCCATGCCTCCTGAATGGGAATGTGTTACAAGAATAGCTGGGCCTGTTTTATCGAAAAGGGCCGATATAGCGTTTACATTGACATCATAATCAATAGGCCCTATGTTGGGCACCATCTGCCTGAAATACTGGTTGAGTGTCTCAGTATCCCGGGCAAACTGAACACCTTCAAAGTAGTCGGGCCAGATACCTACACGAAAAGTGCCAAACCATCCCTGTTCATCAGGTGTGGGTTCAATGCTTGCAGCAGCTGTACTGCGGCCTGCATTACCCCTTCTTGGCTGGTCGATCAGATAGACACCGAATCCCCGGCGCAGGAAAATAGTTTGATAGCCTTCCCTCCCGTCGGGTGTGGTTTCCCATGTTTTTGTAAACTGACCTATCCCGTGCCACATAACCAGGGGATATTTCCGGGCACTGACCGGAATCTGGTAGAAAATATAGGCATGATCTCCGTGGAAGGTTTGACCTTCCGGTGTCTGGTTGTACGGATCGAATGTGCCGGGATTGGTCACAACTGTTCCTCCAACGGCAAAGCTTCCCTGTTCCTGAATGAGCAAAGGCCCTTTGTCAGTGCTTTCATTACTGGTTGAACATGACGAGAAAAGAGCAGTTACTATTACAGATAAAAGAAACTGGTAAAATCCCGGAGTCGTAATTTTTGTTGTACTCATAAATTTAGATTTATATAGTTTAACCTCCATGAAATATATAATTTACGTTACAAAGTTGAGACTAATTTCAGGGGTTGACTTATATGGATTACTGTTTTTTGTATCCGGATTACTGATTATGCATTTCAGTGTTTACATTGAAAATAAATATGCTTTACATTTGAGAAAATTTCACATTCAGAGTTATGGACGAAATAATCAAACTGGATAATATTTCCCAGTTCAATGCAATGAGGGGGATTGAAACATTTCATCCTCTGGTCAGCGTATTTGACTTTTCAAAAATGAAACTCATTCCGGAGGCAAGGGCACACTATGGGTTTTATTGTGTCTTCCTGAAAGAGGCGAATTGCGGCGATTTGAAATACGGGTGTAATTATTACGATTACCAGGAAGGAACACTTGTGTTCATTGCCCCCGGACAGATAGTCGGGATAGGGAACAAACCGGGGAGTGCCCCCCCAAAAGGCTGGGGGCTTCTTTTTCATCCCGATCTGATCCGTGGAACTTCGCTGGGGCAAAATATTAAAAAGTATACTTACTTCTCTTATGAGGCCAATGAAGCCCTGCATTTATCAGACAGGGAAAGGCAGGTTGTAATGGACTGCCTTCATAACATCGATCATGAGTTAAGGCAGTCGATTGACAAACACAGTAAAATACTGATAGCAAACAATATCGAGTTGCTTCTCAACTATTGTATGAGGTACTACGACCGGCAGTTCATAACACGAAGTCTTGTAAACAAGGATATTCTTTCAAGATTCGAAAAGTTGCTCGACCATTATTTCCAGTCCGAACTTGTTCACACACTCGGCTTGCCGACAGTTAAGTATTGTGCTGACAAACTCCATCTGTCAGCCAATTATTTTGGTGACCTGCTGAAGAAGGAAACAGGCAAATCCGCCCAGGAAAATATACAGTTAAAGGTCCTTTCGCTTGCCAGGGAGAAGATATTTGACAGGAGTAAAACCATTAGCGAAATTGCATACGAATTAGGATTTAAAAGTCCTCAACACTTCAGCCGGATGTTCAAGAATGAAACCGGGCAGACACCAAATGAATACAGGTCGCTGAACTAAAGGCATAAAGGCGTAAAGGCGTAAAGGCGTCAAGGAGGCGTGAAAGCGATAAGGCTTTAAGGGCAACCGGCAAAAACAAGTTGGCAGTTGGCAGATTGCAGTTGGCAGTAAGTCAGAAAAACCAGAAATCAGAGATCAGAAAATTTGAAAATCCAGCAACAAGAAACCAGCAACCAACCTTCATCTCACGATAAACGATAAACAATAAGCGATAAACCGAAACTCCTGGCAACCATCAACCTGAGTTAATTAAATATTCAGCCAGTAAGTAACCTTCAGGTTTATCGATCTGAACTTCGGACCGAAGTCGCTTGTGAAATAATTGTCATTATAGACAAGGTAAAGATCCGACAGGGGAGCAAATCTCCACTGCAGCCGTGAATTTATTCCGAGGTTGTCGCGCTGGTTACTGTATTGAACCAGTGTCGACCAGAAAACCGACTTGCTGAATGTAACGTCAACTTTCGGGGTTACAAGCCATAGGTTTGCATCGGGATATGGATCGGGCAGCCTTATTGCGTCGTAATTAAGGCCGAGACTGAATAATACCCAGGGTTGTATCCTGAATGAGATGGCTGTCCTTGCAGAAAAGTTGTGACCAGTGTAAAACTGTCCGGTTTCTGCCCGGGCTGTAAAGGATAGCAATCCGGCATTGCTGGACATGTATTCAGCACTGATCTGATTGAAATTGTAACCCTTTTCTCCCGGCAATGGTAAACCTCCTTTTGTCCTGGTCGGATCAAATGGTGCAGCCAGAAAGATGTAGTTATTGGATAACTGGATATCGAGAGTTGAAAGATCCTTGAACTCAGGCATCCACGAAAGGATGAGATCGTGATCTGTCCTTTTGTAATCCATCGTGGGACGGAAATAAAGAATCGATAAAAACCTAAAGCTATGCCTGTTTATACTGCTGTTTTCGGGGTAAAAGTAACGTCTGATGGAGTTACCCTGCTTGAAAACGTCCCTGCGGGGGACGAACCCGAGATCTGATCTGAATTCACGGTCGATGTATACAAAATCTGTTGTCAGATTATATTTTCTTGTGTTATAGCTTACTGTCGCCTGGGAAGATAAATTTCCCTTCTGATCACCCGGCTGCAATGACTTGTGAAGGTAGAGTTTGCCGGTCCAGGTATTATCTGTTGAGGCCAGGTTGAAATCCATTCCGAGAACGCGGTTAAACTCGTTATCCGGACTGAGAAAATTATAATCCCCGAAGGCCTGGCGGTTCAGTATGAAAAAGCCGATATTCGATCTTGAAAAAACCTGGCGCTGCAATGCCAGCATCATATTATTGTTTGATGGGATCTCATTGCCAGTATTTTCTGCAGTCTGGATATTAAGTAATCCAAGCCGCCAGTTCTGGCTGAGTTTTCCGCTTAACCTCACACCTCCTATTATGCTGTTTTCAATCAGGCTGCCTGTTGTATCCCTTGCCAGGCCTATTCTGCGCGAGAAGAAGGGGATTGCATCAAGGCTGCTTCCGAAGTTTCCGAAAAGGTCGCTGTTGTCGATGAAAAACTGCCTCTTTTCAGGAAGGAATACCTCAAAGCGTGTAAGATTTGTAAAAATATCGTCAACCTCCACGTTAGAGAAATCAGGATTCACCGTTATATCGAGGTTCATGGCATCTCCAATGGCAACTTTTGCATCTCCGCCGTAATGCAGGTTTTTGCTTGAATTATCGCTTATGAAATCTTTCTGTATGAGACCATTCACATAGGGGATAATGGAAACCGGAGTGCGTGATTTTCCCAGGGGTTTTTCAAATACCAGATCATTAGCAAAGGCAATGCTTGAAAAAAGCTGGTTCTGGGGAACCCTGGCTAGCGCGCTCTGTTCGCTGCTTTGCACGTTCCATCGGTAGCAATTGAAACGCCATTTGGTTTCTCCCTCTCTGAATTTCAGCGAGTTCAGGGGTATTGCCACCTCAAGAACGAAGTAATCATCATACATTTTTGACTCGACCTGCCACTTCACATCCCAGGTTGTATTAAGAGCGGTTCCTCCACCAGAGACAAGAACATCCCTCAGTACGCCATTGGGTGTCATTCCGAACATAAAGGCATTTGTACCATCACTGAAGGTGTCGAACCACAGGGTTATATTATCGCTGACTGTCCCCCTGAAATCGCGGCGCAGACTTGATATCACATAATTTCCCGGGGCCTTTTCAGCCCGTATGCCGACATAAAGGGTATGTTCATTATAAAACATCCGCAGGCTTGTCTGGTGATCTGCTGAAACCGAATCGGCTGGAAAGTACTGCCAGAAACCGGTGACGTTCTCTGTCTGTTCCCAGGCTGAATCATCAAGCACCCCGTCAAGTTTTAAATGATCTGTTAAAAACCTAACCTGAACGGTTCTGGAGTAATCCTGGGCAGAAATTGCTAAAGAAATTGCGACCAAAAAAAATATAAAAGCAGATCTCATATCAGTTTCTTTAAAGTTGCCGTGCAAAGTTGAATAAAACAGCAGAGCTGGTTGTATACAAATTACGGATTCTTTTATCTCAATTACTGATAATGAATAAGACCTTCGATAAGTTTACTGATCCTCCCGCTTAAAAAAGAAAATTTATTTAAATCTTACAAATTAATAATCTTGATTCCCGGTTACGAAAGTTGTAACTGCGTTCCTTCGGTTCTCAACAATATCCGTAAACTTAAACCTGTTGAATTATTTATTAACTTCCGCAATAGATATCGTTTTCAGTTATTGAACATGAAGCTATTACTCAGACGGATGAACTGGCCATTAACGGGATAACAACCATAAATTATAATTAATTTTTAAGTCATTGAATATGAGGAAAATAGTTAGGATCCTGCTTTATTTCCTGGGATCGTTGCTGGGACTTATTGTCCTTCTTTTCTTAATTATCTGGATATCAATAAGCATATCCTCAGCAAAAACCATCAGAGAGTCAGCACGACTTCAGAGTTCTGAAGTAATGATTCTGACTAAAGATGGTTTAACCTTCAGGGATCTCAACAAAAACGGGAAGCTTGACGTTTATGAGGATACCAGGGAAGCTGTTGAAAGCCGCGTCGGGGATCTCATTTCGCAGATGACCATTGAAGAGAAGGCCGGTACAATGTTCTTTTCAATGGTTGCAATGAAAAAGTATGGTTCAATATCAGAAAAACCTTCCCTCTCGGATCCCTTCTCTCTGATGATCAAAGGAACTTCGGAGATGATATTCCTTAAGAACATTAATCACATGAATATTCTCTTTGGTACAGGCCGCAGGGAAATGGCACTCTGGAACAATAACATCCAGAAGCTTGCTGAAAAGACAAGACTTGGAATACCGGTTACAATCGGGACCGATCCGAGGAATCATTTTATGGATAATTTCCTGGCTTCGGCAATGGCCGGCGACTTTTCTCAATATCCCGAGCCAACAGGTCTTGCCGCTACCGGAGATTCTCTTCTGGTTTATGAGTTCGCCGACAACAGCAGGCAGGAGTATCTCGCAGCCGGTATCAGGGTTGCGCTTCATCCCCAGATCGACCTCGCTACTGAACCAAGATGGGGAAGAATAAGCGGAACCTTCAGCGAAGATGCAGCACTAACCTCCAGGCTCGCATATGCTTATATCAAAGGCTTTCAGGGCGACAGCATGGGTACCGGCAGCGTTGCCTGCATGACAAAACATTTTCCCGGTGGCGGTCCCCAGAAAGAAGGAATCGATCCGCACTTCAGTGTGCAAAAAGGACAGACCTATCCGGGGAATAATTTTGATTACCATCTTATACCTTTTGAAGCAGCCTTTAAAGCAGGCACCGCAGCAATAATGCCTTATTATGGTGTGCCAACCGGACAGACAAGTGAAGATGTAGGTTTTGCCTTCAACCGTGAAATAATTACCGGAATGCTCCGGGGAAAATACAATTTTGACGGCGTGGTTTGCACCGACTGGGGAGTAATTTCCGACTGGAAATTCCTGGGAAGGACAATCATGGCCGCAAGAGCCTGGGGTGTGACTGATCTTACGGAAGAACAAAGGATTGAAAAAGTCCTTAATGCCGGGGTGGACCAGTTCGGCGGGGAAACGTGCCCTGAACTGATAGTAAAACTGGTCAGGGAAGGGAAAATTAGTGAGGGAAGGATCGATTCCTCAGTGAGAAGAATTCTGAAGATGAAATTTGTCCAGGGATTATTCGATGATCCTTTCGTTGATATCAACAATGCCGTGGCGACGATCGGAAAACCTGAATTCAGGGCTGCCGGTGAACTCGCGCAGAGAAAATCGCTGGTCCTTCTTAAAAATGATACTGTCAACAATAGTCCCGTACTGCCTCTGAAAAAAGGGATAAAAATATATGTCAGGGATATAAATCCGGAAGTGGCTGCAAAATTCGGAGAAATCGTTAAAAAACCTGAGGAAGCCGATTACGCAATAATCAGGCTGAAAGCTCCGTCGCAGCCTCTCAGGGGAGCTGGTTTTCTTGGGATGATGTTCCCCAGCGGGGACCTTGACTTCAAGGATGAAGAAAAGGCTGAAATCCTTGATCTGCTTGACAAAATCCCGGCCATAGTGGATATTTATCTTGGCAGACCGGCAGTAATCCCCGAGATTGAGGCAGCCTGCAGTGGATTGATCGCTAATTTCGGAAGCAGCGATGATGCCCTGCTCGACATCATTTTCGGTGATTTCAACCCGAAGGGAAAGCTTCCGTTTGAATTACCTTCGTCAATGGAGAAAGTCAGGAGCCAGAAAGAGGATGTTCCATCTGATTCGGAGAATCCATTGTTTAAGTTCGGTTTCGGTTTAAGTTACTCTGACAACTGAATAACAATAAAAATCTGCAGGGATCTTTCTCAAAGTAATTCCGGGATTCTCTGCAGCTGTATTTAAAGATACTGGAAAGCAGTGTTGCCGTAAAAAATCATTTTTCAGATTTATTCCATAATGACCCTAACTCCTGGCCGGGAAACCGGATCCTGGAGTCATTAAATGATCAATAATCGATAAATTAGCAGATATATATCGAAGGTTGTGAGCAGAGGCTTTGTCAAAGAAGATGATCAGGAAGAAGTTCCTATTGTGCCGCAAAGGGCGTTTCTGCCGGACGGAGTGCCGAATTTTGTCACTCCTGCCGGATTGGAGCAGCTGCTGGCTGAAAAACAAGATCTTATCCTTGAAAAAGAGACAATCAGCACTGCAAACGAAAATGAAAAGCGTATCGCGGTAAATTTCATCAATGCCAAGCTGCAGCTTCTCGAAAGCAGGATTAACGACGCCAGGATAATTGATCCCGAAAAGCAACCCACTGATGAAGTAAGATTTGGAGCAACAGTGACACTTAACATTCCTGCTACAGGCAGGAAACAGATTTTTCAGATAGTGGGAGTTGATGAGGCCGACATAGCAAAAGGCAAAATCTCATTTTTATCTCCGCTTGCCAAAGCAATGATTAACAAAAAGACCGGAGAAAAAATTACACTAAAGCGTGACAATGGAGAAGCTGTTTTTGAAGTGGTGAAAATAACCTATATCTGACCGCTGAAAGCTGAAAGCTTTTCTGACCTTAGACAAGACAGTACCTGTTAACAGAAAATCACTTCTTCACCAGTTCCCGGAATTATGACGGATCAAAGGCCTTTATGATGCGTCCGGAAGTTTGTCAATGGGTCTGATTCTTATATTTCGGTAAAATATTTCAGCTCCTTCCGACTGAATCTGAATTTTACCCTTCAGAAGAGGAATCTCATTCCCGTTTTCAATCTGTCTGGAATTCTGAAGTGTCATAAGTAAAACCCCGTTCATCATATGAATACTTGCATCTCCAAAGCAGTATAAATCAACAGTATTCCATTCTCCGGCTGGCTTCTCGGCATCCTGTGCCTTGATGCACCTGCGCCCGTTATTGCCTGCATTGCTGAAGGTAAGGAGAGCAGAGTCGGGATTATAAACAAAGATCCCGTCTTTAATTTTACCCGCTCTTGTATCAAAAACAGCTCCGGCACATGCCCAGTAATCACCGCAATCACCCTGCTGGATCTGAAATTCATGTGACCTCATCCAGTTTCCTCCATCAGCGCCATGCGGACCTGCTGCATGATACATTAGTCCGCTGTCCTTTTTCGCCTTTTTCCTCGGCGCCCATTGTAACTCACCCCACCTGAACTGAAGCTGCAGATGGTAATTTTCAAACTCTGCTAAAGTGGAAATTCCGCCAAAATCCTTCCCTGAAATGCGGATGACCTTTCCGCCATCTAACTCAATAACTTCAAATACACCTGAGGGATCGTTATTTAGCCCTATCGGGATGGTGTCGCGCCTGTTCATTATAGTATCATATTCCGGACCAAGATATGTTTCCCAACCTGTCAGATCCGTGCCATTGAAGAGCGACTGCCAGCCATCTTTATCATTTGTCTTGTTCAGACAGCTGATATTCAGGACGATCAAAAGGAATAAACCCAGGTAAAGTTTGTATTTCATTTTTTAAAGTGCTTTGATTTTAAAATTGATTTGATGACTGACTTGTGAATATTTCAGTTCGCAGTAAAAAAGGCTTTATATTTTTGAGGCAGCTCAGTGATGTTCCTGATCATTATGTCTTTATAAAACACCTCAGCCGCTTCACTCTGAAGCTGGATTTTTCCATTTATCAGGGGGATAGTCCTTCCATCGGAAACATAACGGCTGTTCCTGAGGATCATCACCACATGACCGTTAACAATATGAAGGCTCTGGCCTTCATAACAGATGAGCTCAAGATCGGTCCATTCTCCGGGATCACTTTCATAATCTGCTGAACGAAGGCAAAATCCTGAATGCTGGCTGTCGGCTCCAAAGGAAAGGAAAGGCTGTTTCGGACTGGCGACCGCATTCATACTGCCCTCCGGAATAAATGCTTTTATGTCGATAGCTGAATTTGCAATGCTCCAGTAATCACCCATATGACCTTCCATTACCTGAAACTCCTGTCCAAGCATCCATGATCTCCAGTAGTCAATACCACATTCTCCCTGCGAATGATATAAAATACCAGAATCTTTCAGTTTCTCAAGGCGTGGCTCATATTTCTTATCACCCCATTTTACTTTCAATTTAAGATGATAATTCCCGAATTCCTTTTTTGTGAAAACACATCCGTATATCTCACCGCTTATTCTTAATACGGGCGTTCCGTCAGAATCATCTACAGTAAAAACTCCGTCGACGTTTTTGTTATACCCGATTGGGTTTACTGGCATGCCATTCGTATCTGCAGGCATTTCGCCCCTGTAGTCATCCCTGTGCCTGTAGCTCAGATACATATCCCATTGAGAGAGATCACTGTCAAGAAGGTAAGTCCATGTGTCTGCATGCTCGCAGGCACTGAAAAATACCATTATTAAACCCAGTATAATTTTATACATTGAATCCTGGAGTTATTGGTCAGAGTGATTTTATTGCGGAATACTTTATAGGAGCCATAAAAAATCAAATATACAATCAGCCATTACAAAAACCTAATAATTTCATATTATGCCCCTGCGCAGTATTGTGCAAATCTTGCGGTCTTTCGCTGTTTTTATATTCTGATATACCTGCTTTTCTCACTCCGGGCAAGTTCCTGATAAGCAGCACCAACATCTGTCACAGGTTCACTGCAAAGAAATACCTTAAGCCCCTTCTCCCGGAAATACCTGTTGTCAATACTGCCCACTTCAATAATTCTTCCAAAATACTTGTCCAGATCCTTTATGTCCCTGTAAACATATATCATTGGACCATCCGGAATATTGTCAGGGGCCCAGAAAATGTAACTTTCGTGAAAAGTAACTGCCTCCGGAAGCCCGTATTCCTCACCATAAAAATTAATAGCACCCGCACATCCGTAATTCCTTTCACAGAAAACTGTACAGCTCTTTTTCTCTGTAACCGAAAGGGAATTATACGCTTCTGCCACTAATCCTGCGAGCTCTTTCCAGCCTGTCATATCAGCCCAGACCTGTGAAAAACTGTTTTTTGTTCCGTCATCCCAATCCAGAAAAGGGTGGATGATGAACCTCCTGGTTTTCTCAATGTATCTGCCATAACTGCTATGCGACATGACCGGCAGACCCGATGGCATTGCAGATGCAGACATCAGTATTGAAACTGAGAATATTATATAACCGGCAATTCTGAGATTTCCGGAAAGGTATTTTTCAAATGCATACCCTCCGAAGGCAAGAAGAAAAGGAATGGCTCCAAGGGCATAGTATCCCTTCCCCCTGCCCAGAAAAAAAAGAATAAGAATTGCTACCGAAGCTACTCCAAGGTAGCGGTACTGCCTTTCATTTCTGAAAAAAAGCAGTACGACCAGACCAAAGACCCATAGGAAAGCGGATCCCTGACAGAAACTGAAAAGAGAAACGGGGAAGTCTGAAAAACCCATCAGATCGAGCTGGCTGCTCTTCAGCTCACCCATGTGACTGATCACAGGCCAGCAGTGAAAATACTGCCATACTATATTGGGGCTGATAATCACCAATCCTGTTAAAAGAGATAAATAAAAGTATTTTGATGAAAGCAGTTTCCTGTTTGAGGTGGACAGAAGGGCGATGAACATACCCGCAACCAGGAAAAGAACAGAATATTTATTAAGAAACCCTATACTTATTATGATCCCGGTGGATATCCACATCCCGGGGTTTCCTGTCCTTACCATCCTGAAAATGGTCCATGTCGCCAGAAGCCATATAAACTGTTCAGTGGCATTTGGTGTGAACAGTGTGTCAACAAGAAGAAAACCCGGAGCCAGAAGGTATGATAAGGCAGCAATAATAAGTGCTGTGATCCCTCCCTCAAGATCCTTTACTATGGAAGCAATGATATACACAGAGGCTGCCCCCATGAGGGCAGGAAGGAATCTTATCCAGAAAACAGAAAATCCAAATATCCTGTTTATTAACATAGCCAGGAATCCAATTAAAGGGGGGACGGTTGCGTAACCGGCACTGAGGTGCTCTCCCATATTGAAATAAAGCATTTCATCCCTGTGAAGTTCATAACTGGTATTTGTAAGAAAATGGATCAGTAACTTCGCCGCGGCGAAAAGAAAAGCCACTGCCCAATACCTGTTTACAAGCAAATTTTTAATAAAATCTTTCATATTAAATGGTATTCTTTATAAATTTTGTGATCCATGAAGTGAAACTGATATTCCCGCGATATGTATTGATATTCTCAAATGCTGACAGGAAAGACTCGTGCATAATATCTTCAGCAGCATCGGGATCATTCACGATCTGCAGACAAATTCCATAAATTGTCTTGTAATGCAATTTGTAGATCTGCAACTGAGCCTTCTGGTCCCCTCTTCTGCAAGCTTCAATAAGTACGCTTTCGGAGTTGACTGAAAATGAACCTGAGTTAATGTTTGCCCGTGTCATTGTTTTCAATTTTGGTTTTCGGATCAAAACTATAACCAGACAATGCCGGATAAAGAACATGCCGTTAAGGATGATGTACATCCCTATCGGCATGTATGAAATTCAATGCTTATTTATCTGACTATTTGCCGCTTGCTGATTTGCGGAATTCCGAGGGCGTTTTGCCTGTAAGCTTCTTGAATGAGTTATTGAATGCAGTTTTGGAGTTGTATCCGACCATTTCAGAGATCTCTTCAATGGTCAGCTTTCCTGATTTATCTTCTGTTAAAATGCTCTTTGCCTTCTCCACACGGTATGAAGCAAGAAGCTCAAAAAAATTTCTGCCCAGTTTTTCGTTAATAACCTGCGAAACATGATGTTTACTCTCGCCGATACGTTTCGCAAGGTCGGCAAGTGAGGCAAGATTCTCCGAAAAATAGTTCCTCTTCTCGAACTCATTTATTATCCCTGAAAGAATTTTTTGCTTATCTGCCTCATTTAGTGATGATTTACTGTATTTGCCTATAGAAATATCCATGAATGAAGCCGAGCGCTCAAAATAAGCAGAGTCATTCATTACCCTGAAGGTAGTTATCATTACGAACAGGGAAATATAGATCCCTATGAAATAGTCGCCCAGGTCAGCCTGGAAATTAAGCTTTACGACTATGAAGATCAGAATTATAACCGATATATGAAGGACCATGTTCCTTAATGACTTCAACAGCGCATCACCGGTCCTGAAAACAGATAATCCTGTCGCTTTTGATTTTTTTTGAAGCTTCAGGAGTGAAAGTAAGACGTATATTGAAATCTGTACCGCTGTTGCAGGATTCAGATATCTTTTAATTCCAAGAATATCTGTGACTATTGTCTTTTGTACATCAAGGAGCGGCCAATCGGGATGGTTACTGTTTACATAGGAATTATACTGGAATTCTGTGGGTTGAAGGTAATCCGGAAAGATGTAGGCCAGATATACCAGTGCTGGGAGGAAATGAAGCCATTCGATTTTTGAACCGTCCTCTCCAATGCTTCTCTTTATATACAGAAATAGCAATGGTCCGATAACAAGATTAAGGGGTTCGGTGGTATTTGTAATAAAAAGTACCCTGGTGATAAATCCTGTCATATTGAGCATCATTTCTGCAATACAAAGGGTAAGAACCAGAAGCAGTAAACCCTGGTACCTGTTGGCAGAGCTGTTCGGGGATGATTTGAAGATAAAAAAGAGCGAAAGGACCAGACCAAGGAAAACTCCCAGAAAAATAAATACCGAAAAGGCATCTATGCTGATGGTAGTGTTCATAGATAACAAATATAAAAAATACCCGGATGTATCTTCAAAATAAAGCCGCTCATATTTTTATGTCCAGGGAAAGTGCCGGACAAAATGTATTTTTTACAATTACAGATCAGCTCCCGTAAGAACCGGATGCGCCTGGCTTCATTTTATTTTTTGAGCCGGCACGCCTTCTTTTGTAATAACAACCGGTAATATAAAACCGTTCTCATCAAATTCCATCCTGTCGATACACACTTCCCTTGAATTGCGGTCTTTTTCCCCAAGGGGTCTGCGATGGTATACTATGTAATATTTTTCGGTGCCGGGGATCCTTATTACCGAATGATGACCGGCTCCGGTAGCTATGGATGGGTCCTGCTGAAGTATCTTGCCTATTCTCTCGAAAGGTCCGAAAGGCGAATCGCCTATAGCATAGGCAACACTGTAATTCGGGCCGGTCCACCCTCCCTCCGACCACATAAAGTAATATTTGCTATTGCGTATGAACATAAAGGGACCTTCAACATAACCCTCAGGTGTTATTTCACGGAACAGCGTTCCGTCTTCCAATGGTTCAACTCCGGTAAGGTCATCCTTAAGCCTTACGATGTTACAATGCCTCCATCCTCCGTATATGAGATAAAGCCTGCCATCAGAATCTTCAAAAACAAACTGATCAATAGGCTGGGCCCCGTTGTGAAACTTATCTATCAGAGGCTTGCCGAGGTAATCCCTGTACGGACCTTCCGGTTTTTCAGCAACAGCAATTCCTATGCCTCCGGTCTCTTCATCCGACTGAATATCATTTGCGCCAAAGAATAAATAGTATTTACCTTTTCTTTCGATTACCGAAGGAGCCCACATGGCTTTCTCAGCCCAGCTGACAGCAACAGTATCAATGATCCTTGCATGCTTCCTCCAGTTAGTAAGGTCCTTTGATGAAAAAGCATCCATAAATACCTGATCCTTATACGGCGCTGAATATGTGGGAAATATCCAGAATTTTCTATTATAAATTATTCCCTCAGGATCGGCATACCATCCGGGGAAGACAGGATTGCCGGAAAAATGTTGCTGACTGGTGCATCCTGAAAATAACACTGAAAACAAAATCAGGAATGGTATGTTTCGCTTCATAGTACAATAGATTGGAAGATTATAATAATTTACTTGTCTAACATAATCGAAAAATTATTAACAGAGCCTGCGATCTGGCAGTTTTGCAAAAATTGATCCCGGATTTATTACAATGAGAGATTAAAGAAAGACCCGCAAGCGGTAACTAATAAGATATCATAATAATAATATTATGATATTAATATAATATATTATAATAACATTTTGATATTATAGAAATATCGCCGATTCGAACGGAATCGCAGGCAATGGCAGTCCTCGGGCTCAGTTGAACCAGTATGACAGCTTAACAACCAGTCCGCGGTTCTTATTCGTAAAATCTCCGGTATATGAATTCCCCGTGTAGACGATATACAGATCCGATACGGGTGCAAAACGCCACTGGAAGCGGATGTTCATATTCAGGTTATCAATCTGGTTGTTGTACTGAACGAATGCAGAGAGGAAAAGGTTATCCGTGAAGGTTATATCCATGGTGGGCCCCAACAGGACCAGACGAGCGCTGTTGTAAGGCCCTGGTAATGAGATGTCGTTATAATTTACTGACATTCCAATACTTCCGTAAGGCTGTACACGGTAATTCATCAGTCCGCTTACAAACCAGCGATTTCCGTTGTAGTATCCTCCTATGCCTGCATTAAGTGCGTAGTTGAACAATCTACGCGCGTCGGAGGTAAACTCTGCTGTTGCGCTTTTCCATTGAAACCGGTCGCCGGCGGCAAGTTTCTCTCCCCCGGTATTTGTAGGATCATAATCACGGTCAAGCTGAACGAATTCTTCCTGCAGGCTTACGGACAGCTGGCTTTTATCCCTCCAACCTATGGTGTATGAAAGCTCTGTTTCCCGGTCTGTTAGATTAAATCTGGGATCCAGGATAACATCGAAGCTTGCACCCGGACCATGACTTATGATCCTTTCCAACTTTGAGGGATAGAACAGGTAACTAACTGACGGGGTGATCTTATAGATACCTGTCCTCCTTATATAACCTGCTTCGGCGAGATAGTCCGATCCGATCCAAGACTGGTTGATGGCGGCTTTAAGGTATTGAGATGAATATCCGATGTTCCCGGAAAAAGCGGCTGCATTTCTGTCCGCACCAGGATAAAACGACTGGTGCCAGAATGCCTTGCCCTGCCAACGGTTATCTGCATTGGCAAAATTATATTCAAGTCCTGCCACCCTGTTGTAATCGTATCCTGCGAAATCAGTATCACTGTGTGATTGTGTGATCTGCTTATTAACCAGAAATCCGACAATGCTGGAGCGGCTGAAGATCTCGCGCTGCAGAACAGCCACTGCGTAATTAGAGGCGAGGAGATCGGACTTTGATCCGGTCTGAATATCCATTAACCCGATCCTCCATTTATTTCCAATCCTTCCTGTCAGTCTTCCGCCGAAATTTACCGGAACATTAAGTCCTATACGCCTCGAAAAGAAAGGCTGAGCCTGACTGTTCCCAAGATTAGAGAAGAGGTCACTGTTCTCAAGAAAAAACTGTCGCCTTTCAGGATAGAATAATTCAAACCTGTCGAGATTAGTCTGCTGTCTGTCTTCCTCAACCTGGGAATAATCAGGATTGAACGTAAGATCGAGGTTCATGGAGGTTGACAATATCATTTTTGTATCAAATCCTGCATTCCATTTCCATCCAACAGATCCATCCTCTTCTGAATTTTTAATGACTTTTAAAGTAGCATAGGGGATCAAGGATAAACGTAATCCTGCCTTATCAAGCGGCTTATCCCATACCAGAGTTCCCGCATAAGGCAGGGAGTTATGAGGAAACTGGCGTGGAACCGGGGCCCATGCCGATTTTTCGTTCGATTTCAGATCGAGCCTGCCAAAATTGATGCCCCATTCATTCTCCCCTCCGAAATAGCGGAGACTGCGGAATGGAATGGCCATCTCGGCCACCCAGCGGTCGTCGTAGCTCTTCACTGCAGATTTCCATTTTGTATCCCAGGTAAAGCTCGACTGCGATCCGTTAACAATCACTCCATCACTCTGGGCGCCGGCTGCAGAGATACCGAAGGCATACCCGTTGGTTAGATTATTGTAGGTATCTATATGTACCCTGAAGTTGTCATTCCTGTTAAACTCAAAATCCCTGCGCAGCGATTCCACGGGTCTTTTCCCGGGCAGAGGATCGAAGCACACAGCTCCGACATATAAATATGATTTATCATATGTGATATAGACAACAGTCTGTGCTACTGCAAAGCCTGTATCGACCGGAGTCACCCGGGTAAAATTTCCGGCTCTTTCCGTACCCTGCCAGGATTCCTCATTCAGCAGCCCGTCAACTTTTATCTGCTCATCAGTATGGGATATGTTTATACGATATTTTTCCCGGTTCACAGCCTTAGTCTGGGAATAAAGCGTCATTTCTCCGGAAAGAAAAATCAAGCAAAGTAGCAGCAGTCGTTCGGTGCAGGTCATAATTCTATGAAAGTCCCGCAAAATAGGAAAAAGAATTTAACTATTCCGGTGTTCATGAGGTCAATTAATTTCATCTCCCCTTCCCCGCAAACCTGTAGCTGCCACTGAAGAAAGGTTAGAATATGTGAATAAGATCGGCCTGAACCATCACTGTCTTAACTCACATCAGAGAAGGTAACCCAGGAATATTTACAACACATTTTACAGGAGATAAATGTTCCCTGTGAAAACTATCTTTATTCTCCTGTCCATCCAACAATATTAATTACGGTTTGTTACTAATCTTATAGTCTACACTAAAGGTTAATTTCAATTTATCTCAGATCAGTGAAATTAATTATTGACAAGGTTTGTTAAAGTTCGGGGATCTTAAATTTCAGGGAGAAAAGGCACTGAAGAATGGTTTTTGCGATCCTAAGATACTAGCAGATGAGATTAATAACGTTTCAATCTATTTTTAAAAATATTGCATGATGAGTTACGATCAACCTGAATTCAGATCACATAACATGGATGTTGAGAATAACCTTTTCAATCCGGAATCATCCCAAAGCAATTTTCAGTTCGATAAAAATTTCATCCATGCACTGGAGGAATCTATCCCGAGCGGAATTTCGGTAATAAACGAAAGCGGCGAACAAGTATATGTCAATGAATCCTTTTGTAAGATGTTTGGATGGGATAAATCGGAACTCCTCGGGAAAAACCACCATTTGTCTACTGGTCCGATGATGATGTTTCCAATATCAGCAGGGCTTTTCAGCTAACTCTCGATAATAAGGCACCAAAGGAAGGTTTTGATCTGGTATTCCGGAATAAGCAAAAGGAAAAAATATATGTAAATGTTTGTATTTCTTCATTTAAACAGCAAAATGACCGTAAATTTTATCTTGCAAATGTAATTGACATTACCCAACGGAAAAAAGCAGAGGAAGAACTTATCAGATCACGTCTTTTTCTGATCTCCAGCCTTGAATCCCAACTGGGGATAATAATTTTCTCAACGGACAGGAATTATAATTACGTGTATTTCAACAAGGCACATGCTGAAGCAATGAAATTTGCATATAATGCAGATGTTGAGCCGGAAGGGAATTTCATCAATTACATATCATCCGAGGATGACAGAATACTGCTAAAAAAGAATCTCGACCTTTCTCTAACAGGTCAGGCTACAACATTTATCCAGACTTTTGGAGATACGAATAAAGCTTATTATGAATGTTTTGTCAACCCTATAATTAATGAACAAGATGAAATCATCGGAAGCACATTTCTGGCACGAAATATTACCAGCCGGATTGAGATGGAGCAGGCCCGGATTGAAAGTGAGACAAAATTCAAGGAGATTATAGACCAGATCAATGATGCCATTTTAGTATTTGACAATAAAGGACAGATCATCATCTGGAACATGGGAGCTGAAAGGATCTGTGGAGTGAAACGTGAAGATGCCTTGACAAAAAATGTCATTGATGTACAGCTTCAGCTCACACCGCCTCCCTATAATAAAAGAGAAATCATTGAAAAGGCAATAACCGGGATGCTGACTCTGAAAACACCTGAAAGATTCAATCAGATAATAGACAGTGAAATCATTACCTGGAATTCAAGTGACAGAAAGCAGATTCAGAGTATGGTGTTCCCGGTAAAGCTGAATGAAGCATATCTGTTTTGTTCTGTAATAAGGGATGTCACAGAATTGAAAAGATACGAAAAGGAGTTATTGCGTGTCAACCAGGAAAAAGACCGGATCTATTCAATGATTGCTCAATACCTTTACACGCCTTTCAACGTATTTAATAACTTTTCAAAGTTAATGGCAGAGGAACTGGATAATCTTCCAATCAAAGAAATTCAGAAAATGGCCAGGATGATGAGCAAATCTGCAAGCAACCTGTACGATTTGCTGGATAATCTGCTTCAATGGACAAAAACCAATCAGGGAAAAATCACCTTCGAGCCGCAATTGCTAAATCTGAAGACAACCATTCTTGAATCTGTAACTACCATAAAATATGGCAATAAACTGAATGGAAATAACGTGAATTATTTTATCGAGGATGAGATAATGGCTTATGCCGATAAGTTTATGCTGAAGACGGTCTTTACAAACATATTATCATATATCATAAACCGTTCAAAATCAGGCAGCATAAATGATGTTTTTGTCAATAAGAGCAACTCGGAAATAGAGATTTCGATCCGGAATGAGACCTCAAGACTGAATCATGAAAATATTAATGAAATATTTACCTCTGCTTCAATCGCTTCAGATAAAGGCACAATTGAAGAGGGAGGAACGACACTAAGCCTGCTGCTCTGCAGGGATCTTGTTGAAAAACACGGAGGAAGGATCTGGGCCGAATCTCAAAACGGCAGTTGTAACGAAATTAAATTCGTACTGCCTGAAAGAAAATGAATCTCTTTTTAATCATTGAGCAGCTCAGGCCTCTGTGAGCCTGCCTCTCTTCCGGTTTACAGGTATTTCCTGATCAGTCTTTCTGTTTTCCGGACGCCTTCATATTCATCGGTTTGTCTGGTGCCCTCATATTCGATACCCAGATATCCCTTATACCCTGATTCCTTAACTATGCCTATCAACCTGCTGTAATCAAGAAGGGGCTGTTCTCCGGCGGAATCAAAATCGTATGTCTTGGCACTGACACCTTTGGCGAAGGGAAGCAGCATTTTCAAACCTTTGTAAATGTCGTAGGTATCCTCGCAGCCTTCCTGAATGGTACCCCAGGGATGGGTGAGACACCAGTTCCCAAAATCGGGAAGAGTACCAACATTATTCATATTCACTTCCTTCATAACATCCACAAGCCATTCTGCATTTGATGTAACACTTCCATGGTTCTCAACGATAACATTAATCTGCATGGTTGCGGCAAATGCTCCAAGCCTGCCCAGTGAATCAACAGAAGCTTTTTTCCGGTCTTCCGGTGAGCCTTCGCCATGCAGGTTAACCCTTATACTCAGACATCCGAGCTGTTTTGCAGCCTCAATCCATTTCTTATGGTTTTCAACTCCCTCAAGTCTTTCCTTCTCATTTGTGGTCGAAAGAGGTCCTTCATCGTCAATCATAATAAGATGGTTGAATACCCCTGCATCCCTGCTTCTCTTTAAAAGTTCATTAAGATAGGCAGTGTTTCTGGCAGCCTCCTTAAAATTCATTTTTTTACCCCCGAAGAATCCGTTGACATATTCAACAGCTTTTATCCCGAATTCCTTTACAGCTATTGAGGGAAAATCAAGATGATCCATTTTACCTGAATAAAGGGCACGGTTAAAAGACCATTCAGCCAGTGAAAGTGTGATATCGCTGCCGGCAGGTTCAGGGATTCTTATTGATGAGTACCCGACTAAAGACCCGGCTGCCAAAGCTGATTTGATAATAAAATCTCTTCGTGTTGTCATAATCTCTGATTTATAATTCGTCTAAACTGATGGTTGGTTTTCTTCTATCTACACCCGGATAAAGGAGTAGGAAAAGAATATTTTTTTCATGGAAAATATTTGTCTTTTATTCTTATCAGGCACTCATAAGTCAGATAGCATTCTGATTTGAAGTTAGTAAAAATCAGCAATTGAGAACGTGATTTCTATTTGCTTTTAAAATATTATTATGAGCTGAAAACCCGGACGATGAATTGCAGTAATTATCTGTATTTCAGATCAGAGAAAACCCTTGTTAAGCAAAAGACTCTTTGCCGGTCAGGTACGAAAACAATAAAATTCTTAACAGAGAAGTGGAAATTTGTCATAACACATTATCAGAGTTAAAAAACACACATTCTGAATAAGTGGTTGCCTGTATTTACCGGAATAATTCCTGTTTATTAAAATCAAGTCAGTGATATTTATCTTATATTTAAAGATCATATTATTGAATCCTGACAACCATGAAGAAAACAAGAAGAGATTTTATCAAATCAGCAGGTGCATTAACAGCAGGTGCATTTTTTATCCCCGGCCTTATGAGTTCTTCACCTTCGGACAGGCTTAATATTGCAGTAATTGGAGTTGGCGGACAAGGCGGCGGAAACTGGGGCAGGGTGATCAATCAGAAAGATCCGCTGTGGAACGAAAACGTTGTAGCGTTGTGCGATGTTGATGATAACAGAGCTGCTGCCGGCTTTAAGGCGATGCCTGATGCAAGGCGCTTTAAGGATTTCAGGGTGATGCTCGACCAGATGCACAGGGAGATTGATGCAGTGATGATCTGCACTCCTGACCATACTCATTTCCCGGCAGCAATGGCTGCCATGGAGCTTGGCAAACATGTCATTGTTGAAAAACCCCTTGCACATAATGTCTGGCAATTAAGGACTCTGCGGAAAGCAGCCAGTCATTACAAGGTTGTTACACAGCTGGCAAACCAGGGACATGCCACCAATGGTATTCGTCAGGTGAAAGAATGGTATGAAGCTGGAATACTGGGTAATGTTACCGAAGTAATAGCCTGGTTCGACGGACCGGCCTTTGGCAAAGGAATGTATTTCGACAAACCCGAAAGCTTTCCGCCTGCAGAACAACCGGTTCCTGATTACCTCGACTGGGATCTGTGGCTGGGACCGGCAGCATTCAGGCCGTACAACAGCATCTATGCTCCGAAAACATGGAGAGGCTGGTTTGATTTCGGCAATGGCGAAATGGGAGACTGGTGCTGCCATACGCTCGACGCTCCCTACTGGTCGCTCGATCTGGGAATGCCTTCTGTGGCAGAAACCGAGTTCAAGTCACCGGTTCCCGACAACGGGTTTGTCTCAGACAAAGCCATTATACGCTGGGATTTCCCGGCACGCGGAAACAAAGTCCCTGTTACCATGCGCTGGTACGAAGGAGGATTGAAACCCGATAACCGTCCGGAATGGAACCTTGAAACATTGCCGGGAAGCGGCATGATAATGGTTGGCGACAAACAGTGCCTTATGACAGGCGGTCGTCCAAATAATCCTAAAATATTGGTGCCTGACAAAGATTGGGCCGAATATCAGAAAAGCCTGCCGGCTCAAACCATCCCGAGGACATTCGAGGAAAACCCGCAGCGCGAATGGGTTGATGCCATCAAGAACAATAAACTGCCGGGTTCGAATTTCGACTATTCGGCAGGATTGGTGGAGATGGCACTTATCGGCGTTCTGGCACAACGGTTCGATGCCCGGATTGAATATGATGCTGCAAATATGAAAGTCAGGAATCATCCTGAACTGGATGCCTATATCAAGGAACCTGCCCGAAAAGGATGGGAATATGGGGAAAACCTCTGGAAATGATAATTTTTCCTCCCCCAGAGCATTGAAGAGGTCTGACCGGACGTCCTGACGGCAGACATCTTTCAGATTCCCGGTCCGGTACTCAGACTCACTGTCAAAGGCATAATTTTGTCTCCTGTCATGATTAACAATAGTAGATTCATTGTTTATCTGCTTTGGATAAAGCTTCTCAAAAAATGATCCGCTGGTGACATTGCGGCTCAGAATGCAGAGGCATAGTGCCTGTAAAGATCTCATGTCCGAAAGGGATCAGGATTGACCTGTTCTGCTTGTTAATTGCTTAAAAAATTCAACAAATTCCTAAATTTGATATAAAACCTGTGTCAGTATGAAAAGAAGAACCTTCATCGGGAATGTCGGCGGTGTTGCCGGCGCAATATCAATTTCGCCTCATCTCATTAAGGATCTGAAACTTTTTCACCACCGGCAGGATGGTATTCAGCTGCCTGTAAATTCATGGCCTGTTCTTAAAACATACGACAAAGATCATATACACCGTATTGCTCTCCCGATAGGAGGCATCGGAACGGGGACCATATCACTCGGAGGAAGAGGGAACCTGCAGGACTGGGAGATAATGAACCGGCCTGCAAAAGGATATAATCCGGGATCAGGAAGAAATAACTCTCCCTTTTTCGTCTTATATACAGAATCTGCGGGGAAAAAGGACATAAGACTTCTTGAGGGACCGCTGCCGTTTTTTCAGTATGAGGGAGGATCAGGAGCCGTTGGAACAAACCATGGCCTTCCTCGGTTTGAGGATGTTTCCTTTGAAGCCGCCTATCCCTTTGGCCAGGTCTCGCTTCAGAGTCCGAAGGTGCCCCTGAAGGTTAAAATAAAAGGGTTTAATCCACTGATACCCTGCGACATCGAAAACAGCAGTATTCCTCTTGCCGTCATTGATTTCGAACTGACCAACGATTCTCGTTCGGAGGTATCATTCACCATATGCGGCACCATGCAGAACTTTATTGGCGAAGACGGGTCAGGCGGAAAAGCTGTTGCCAATAAAAACCGGTTTATTGAGGATAATAACATAAGCGGAATACATTTAATCTCTGAAGGGGTTGATATAGCAACTGAACAATGGGGTGAGATCGCTATGGCATGTATATCACAGGGGTTAGTATCTTATAGAACCGCTTGGTTACCTGAGAGATGGGGCACATCAATCCTTGATTTCTGGGATGATCTCTCTGATGACGGATTGCTTGACAACAGGACTGATCAGCTATCGGCAAAACCTATGGCCTCGCTGGCTCTCAGCAACAAACTTTTACCCGGAGAATCCAAAACTGTCAGATTCCTTCTCACCTGGTACTTTCCCAACAGGAAGGCCTGGTCGGACGAAGTACTCAGGAACCATTACACTACTGTTTACACTGGAGCCTGGGACGTTATTAGCAATACTGTCAAGGTTCTGGCGGATCTTGAGAGAAGAACCATTGAATTCGTTGACTCATTCTGTTCCTCTGATCTGCCTGAAGTTGTAAAGGAGGCCGCCCTCTTTAATCTGAGCACCTTAAGGAGCCAGACCTGCTTCAGGCTCAGTGACGGAAATTTCTATGCATGGGAAGGATGCAACGACAGGAGCGGATGCTGTTTCGGGTCATGCACCCATGTATGGAACTATGAAACAGCAACTGCATTTCTTTATGGTGATCTTGCTCTCAGAATGCGGAGGCTTGAATTCGGACCGGCAACAACTCCGGGGGGAATTATGAGTTTCCGTATCCAGCTTCCCCTCGAAAGGGCTTCTTCTTTCTCAAAAGTTGCTGCCGATGGCCAGATGGGATGCATTGTCAAGCTTTACAGGGAGTGGCAGCTGTCAGGAGATGATGAATTTCTCAAAGAACTCTATCCAAAGGCAAAGACTGCGCTGAACTATGCCTGGATAGATGGTGGCTGGGATGGC